>Ga0307437_1000146_pt1 | contig 57244 bp, 51 predicted proteins | sample SalMarWE160390MG_FD_202146 | JGI IMG/M metagenome (GOLD analysis project Ga0307437, IMG submission 202146) | Salt marsh sediment microbial communities from the Plum Island Ecosystem LTER, Massachusetts, United States - WE1603-90 | ecosystem: Environmental > Aquatic > Marine > Intertidal zone >...
CCACCATGTCGGACTGGTAGATGCGCCTGAAATCGAAGCGCTGGCAGCGGGACATGATTGTCGGCAATACCTTGTGGATTTCGGTGGTCGCCAGTATAAATATAACCTGCGGCGGCGGCTCTTCCAGTGTTTTGAGCAGGGCGTTGGAGGCGCTGTTGCTGAGCATATGGACTTCGTCGATGATATAGACCTTGTATTTTGCCTGACCTGGGGCGTAGTTTACCTTTTCGCGCAGGCTGCGAATATCATCGACGCCGGTGTTGCTGGCGGCGTCGATTTCAATGACGTCCATGGCGCTGCCCTCGGTTATCGCCTGGCACATCTCGCATTCGTTGCAGGGCTTTTCCTTATCGGTGCTCAGGCAGTTGACCGCTTTAGCCAGGATACGGCCGGTGCTGGTCTTGCCGGTGCCCCGGGGGCCGTAGAAAAGATAGGCGTGGGAGACGCGCTCGCTCTTGAGGGCATTAGTTAGAGTCTGGGTTACCGCCGCCTGACCGACGACATCGGCCAGGGTCTGGGGACGCCACTTGCGATAAAAAACTTGAGATGACATCGATGTCTCTATTATACCCTAAATTGGCTGGTTTCCAAAGTGGATTCTGGAGCCGATGGAGGTTTGTTGTTAAATAAAAGCCAGCCTTACCAGTTCTGCTACCTTTTTCCCACTGGTAAAGCTGGCTTATAAGTTCGGGGTTTAGATTATAGTAATGAGGGTATGTCCTTCGATGCCTCTTCTATTTCCTTGAGCTTACCCTCAGCCTGTTTCTCTCTGCCCTTGGAGGCATGGATGAACTGGGTGGCGGTTTCGTAGTAGTTCTTTATCTTGTCGACGGCGCCCAGCTCGGACAGGACCAGGGTGACGTCTATCAGGTTCTTTTCCCTGGGGTAATCACCGTTTCTGATGACGGCCTCGGGAGCCATATCCCTGAGGTACTCGCCCAGGTCTTTGACCAGGTCCATGTTCATTTCTTTATGCGGTGCCGAGACCAGGTACAGGGCTCTGCCCGACTCCGCGGGGTTGCACTTGACGGAAAGCTCGCTTAGAGCTTCGTCCATGGCCTGAATACCGCGGTGGGTCTCAGTGCTCTTCTTGCGGAAGTTCCTGCCCCAGGAGAAGAAGCCCCAGGTGGGCAGCTGCGCTTTGCCGTAGCCGATTACCGTCCAGCCGACCATGCTCTGGATGATGTCTCCGGCGTCGACCATTCGGGCACCGATATGGCGGCGCTTGGTCTCTTCGCCGGCGCAGAGCAGGTTGTAGAAGGGCTCGACCATGAGGGTGTTAATCTGGGAGAGGTTGTTCCTCAGCGAGAAGTCCTTCCTGACAAAGCGCTGATTGTCGGCCAGGAATACGGCGTCGGCCGTAGTGTAAAGGGATTTAAGGCAGGTAGCCGCATTATAGATAGTCCTTTCCTCGGTCTCCTCTTCGTGAGCGAAGGGAAGAACGGCCAGCGTGTAGACTGGTTTATCGATGTAGCGGTCTTTCATCATCTGGGTGATGATGGGTAATGCCCCCGAGCCGGTACCACCGGCGACACCGGCGACAAGCAGGAAGGCGTCGGTTTCAAAGAAACGGTGGGCCGTTCTCAGGGCGTCGACGACTTTGTCGCCGTCTTCCCTGGCTACCTCAGCCCCCAGCTCGTTGATTTTACCTACGCCGTGACCGCCCGTCCTCCGACCCCCAACCAGAATCCTGTGCTGGTAATCAGGCCTGATGGTTTGCAAACCGCTTAAATCAGCAGCATCCGTGTTTACGGCGAAAGCACCGGTAACTATCTCCATCCCGCGTTGGGCACGTGCTCGTTTGTTTAGACGGGCAAATTCATCGGCAATCCTACCACCACATTGTCCGAGACCTACAACCACCAATTTCATTTTCTCACCTCTCAAATTAAGACTATTTTGTCTATTGTAATCATAGTTGCCTTACAATGTCAACCCTGATTAAGGGTGTCCCAACCCTGACTACGGGTAGGAGTCTAGCTAGAGCCCCCTACTAACGACATAGGCGGAAAGGTCGCCCAGGCGGCAACTGTAACCCCACTCGTTGTCGTACCAGGCGAGCACCTTGACCATGTTGCCGCCGATGAGCATGGTGGTGGGGGCGTCGACTATGGAGCTGGCCGGGTTGCCCTTGAAGTCTGTACTGACCAGCTCTTCCGAGCAGTATTCCATAATACCCTTTAAGTCTCCCGCAGCCGCCTTCTCCAGAGCCTGGTTGACCTGTTCTACGGAGGCATCTTTCTCCAGGTCGGCGACCAGGTCGACCAGGGAAACGGTGGCGGTAGGTATCCTGAGCGCCAAGCCGTGCAGCCGCCCTTTGAGTTCGGGGATGACCTGGGTTACGGCGCGGGCGGCACCGGTGGTGGTGGGTACGATGTTGAGCGCGGCGGCTCGCGCCCGCCGCAGGTCTTTGTGGAAGGTATCCAATAGCCGCTGGTCGTTGGTATAGGCGTGAATGGTGGTCATCAGACCTTTGGCTACTCCAAAACTGTTATGCAGCACCTTGACTACCGGCGCGATGCAGTTGGTGGTGCAGGAGGCGTTGGAGATAACATTATGCTTATCGGGCTGGTACTGGGCTTCATTAACGCCAAGGACGATGGTTATATCCTCATTTTTGGCCGGCGCCGAGATGATGACTTTCTTGGCACCGCCTTCGAGGTGTGCCGCCGCCCTGGTGGCGTCGGTGAAGAGACCGGTGGACTCGATAACAATCTCCACGCCGAGGTCGCCCCAGGGGATTTTAGCCGGGTCGCGCTCGGCGAGCACCTTTACCTTTTTGCCATCGACTACGATGCTATCCTCGGCGGCTTTGACCTCACCGGGGTAGGGGCCGTAGGAGCTATCCCATTTGAGCAGGTGGGCGTTGGTCCTGGTGTCGGTCAGGTCGTTGACGGCGACTACCTCCAGCCTGCCCTTGTGGTGCTGGTTAATCGCCCTTAAGGTTAATCGCCCCACCCGTCCGAAACCGTTTATGCCGATTTTGGTCATATCTATACCTCCTCAGCTATTTTCGCTCTGCGCCGACTGCGTTGCAGCATATCGATAAAGGCTTCCACCCTGGTCTTGAGATGCTGGTTCAGGTGAAAGTCGTCGTTGCCTTCCAGTGTTAAAATAGGCAGTTTTATGGCGTCCCGAAAGATGATGTCGCCGATGCCGCGGTGGCAGAATGCCTGGACGTAGTGAATGACACCGTCCACCCGACGCTTTTTAAGCTCGGCTTCAATATCTTTCAGGCGGTCGTATATGGAGTAGGGGTAGGTGTATCGGCTGTACTGCTCGGCCAGGGAGTCGGTGGGGTTGAGCATGGCGAACTGGCGTTGGATTTCGTTGAAGACCACCCTGGCGCCCTGGCTCTCCAGATAGTGATAGAGGTCTTTGCCGTAGACCGAGGGCACGCCGATATAGGCTATCCTCAGCCAGTTCGACGGGTAGGGCTGGCGCTTGAGGCACTGCTCTATTAATGCCTTGAGCTCCTGCCGATAGCTATGGTAATCCCGGTTAAAGTCGGAGGCGGAGACCAGCCAGAGGTGGTTCTCGTAGCCGCTGACCACGCCCTCTTTCCAGGTTAGCTCGTCCAGCTTGAGCGCCAGCTGGCGGCAGGGCTTTAGCTCATCTCTGACTCTATCGGCGGCATCCAGCGTCGTATTCAGTGTTTTGGCCAGCTCCTCCAGCGTCTTCTGCGCCTGCTCGCTATCGGGACGGTCGGGGTAGGCAAAGGGGATAGTCTTTATGCCCTTGAGCCTGAGCACCTCCATGAGAATTACGGTGTTGGAGCAATCACCGGTGGTGACGCAGATAACGGTATCGATTTTATGCTCCATGCAGACGCCGTAGATGCCCTTAATCCAGCTGCAACAATTTAAGGGGAAGCCAGCCCTCTCGGCGATAGAAACCAGCCTTTCCGGCCTGTTGTCGCTGATAAAGGTATTATTGAGGTCGACGGGCTGGTAGCCGGCAGCCAGTAATATCTCCAGGGGAACGGTGGTGGTAATGCCGATTTTTTTCATCTGTCTTTCTTATCGTAGAGCAATTCGCAGGGCAGGTACCTCGCCTTGCCCCAGGCTTCGGTTATCATCTTGGCTCGGCGCCCGCTGTCGTTAGCCGAGATGACGTGGTAGAGGGGGTGGGTGGAGGGCGAAGCCGGCTTGAAATCCTCGACATACTTGTAGCCCAGCTCCTTTAAGCCTGCCCTGAAGAGCTTGACCAGCTTGTTTCTCATCTTTTCCGAGCTTATCTTGCCCGCCAGCCTTTTCTGGCTGATTTCCTGCCACTGGCGGTTGCCGTAGAGGCGGGTTATCGAGGACTGGCACTCGGGGCGGGTCAGGTTGCGTAACAGCGCCATCTCCAGGGGGAAGAGTATTAAAAGCTCTACCTTATGCCCCTTCCAGTCCTGGCCGTGGGCGGCCAGCTTCTTGATGGTCGACCAGCGCAGTTGCCTGTATCCGGGCGGGTCGATGAGGGCGAAGCTCGATGCCGAGCGGGGGATAAGGTCGAAAGCCTGCTGGAGGACTTTTTCGTTGACGCAGTTGCCGGTGATTATCTTTACCTCGCTATCATAAGACGCCGTCAGCTGCTCAAGGCTTTCGGCGTCATCGGGGTCTTTGGCTATAAAAATATAGTGGTCGAACTTCCTTTTCGTGGCCAGCGCCCGCAATGCCGAGTCGTCAATGATACAGTCGGTTCCCTTGCCGAGGCACTTGCCGCCGCTGGCGTAAAGCTCCAGGTAGCAATAGTGGTCTTTGCCCAGCGCGCCGGTGTAGGCTTCGATATAGTCGGCGAAACACTCCAGCTTGTGGCAGCCCCATTTCCTGATGGGCTTCAGGCTCTTCTCGGCAAGGTTTAACTTGTTCATTCTATTGCTTCAGGTTGTAGAAGGCGCCCGTTCCGGCGAAATTGCCGTTTTCGCCCAGCTCCTCTTCAATGCGGAGCAGGCGGTTATACTTGGCGGTGCGCTCGGAGCGGCAGGGGGCACCTGCCTTGATTAGACCGGTGTTCAGGCCCACCGCCAGGTCGGCGATGGTGGTGTCTTCGGTTTCGCCGGAGCGGTGACTGACCACCGCTGTCCAGCCCGCAGCTTGAGCCATCTTGATGGCAGCGATGGTCTCGGTGAGGGTGCCTATCTGGTTGAGCTTGATGAGAATAGAATTTGAGGCTTTCATCTCGATACCCCGGCTTAAGCGCTCGACATTGGTGACATAGAGGTCGTCGCCGACCAGTTGCACTCTCTCGCCCAGCTTCTGCGTAATCAGCTGCCAGCCTTCCCAGTCGTCCTCAGCCATGCCATCCTCGATGCTGATGATAGGGTAGGCGGACGTCCATTTGACATAATACTCAACCATTTGCTCACTGGTGAGCGAGACGCCTTCTCTAGCTAGGACGTATTTGCCGTCCTTATAAAACTCGCTGGCGGCGGGGTCTAAAGCGATAAAGCCATCTTTACCCGGGACATAGCCGGCCTTTTCCATGGCGGCCAGTATGGCTTCGATGGCGTCCTTGTTGGAGGGGAGGGAGGGGGCAAAGCCGCCTTCATCGCCGACGTTGGTGTTCAAGCCCCTGTCTTTTAATACTTTTTGCAAAGAGTGGTAAATCTCGGTAGCCATCCTCAGCGCTTGACTAAAGCTTTCGGCACCAGCGGGCACGACCATGAACTCCTGAAAGTCGGTGGATTCGGCGGCGTGCTTGCCGCCGTTTAAGATATTAAGCATGGGAACGGGCAGGGTATAAATATCCTCCTGTCCTAAATACAGGTAGAGAGGCATTTCGGCGGAGTCAGCCACGGCGTGGGCGGTGGCTAATGATACCCCCAGAATAGCGTTAGCTCCCAGGCGCGACTTGTTAGCCGTGCCGTCGAGCTCGATAAGTTTGCGGTCTAAAGCGGGCTGGTCGGTGGCGGACATGCCTTTTACCGCCTTGGCGATTTCGTTATTGACGTTGGCTGCTGCCTTGAGTACGCCCTTGCCGCCGAAGCGGTACTTATCGCCGTCCCTCAGCTCCACCGCTTCATACCTGCCGGTACTGGCGCCCGAGGGCACCGCCGCCCGGCCTGTAATGCCGTCGTCCAGCTTGACCTCGACCTCAAGGGTAGGATTGCCCCTGGAGTCTAGAATCTCTCTGGCTTTGACACTATCAATCTTGGTCATTTATTCCCCCGACTCCTTTGATATCAGTTTGAGGGCTTTCTCCACCGCCTCGACGGCATTTTTAGCGGTAACGATGGCCTTGTCCTCTTTGCCGTTGCGGGAAATGCTCCAGGTGCCTAATCCGATAACAGGGATGCCGCTCTGGAGGGCGTGGCTTATCTCGGAGAGGGTGCCGTAGTTGCCGCCGACGGCGATGACCGCCTGGCCCGATTTGACCACAGCCACGTTGCGGGCATATCCCATGTTGGTGACGATGGGAATCTGGACATAGGGGTTGGCCGACTGGCGGTTGTCCCCGGGCAGGACACCGATGGTGGTGCCGCCTTCGGCATCAGCTCCTTTACAGGCGGCTTCCATGACTCCCCCTAGCCCCCCGCACACCAGGGTAACGCCGCGCCTGGCCAGTTCACGCCCGACTTCCTCCGCCAGACGGGTTTCTTCCTGGTTGCAGCTGCCGCCGCCGATGACGGCAATGATGGGTTGTTTTTTGGTCATGCGTATACGGATTATAGCACCAGAGTTTGAATTAGGAAAGGGAGGTGTTTCTTACCCCCCCTAAAGATTTCTCTCCCCACCCCGATTTTATCTATTCCCGCCCGCCACCCTTTAAGGTAGAAAGGGGGCAAAGCCCCCTTTCAAACCCCCAGGGGGGTTAAGAGCGGCGTTTGACGGCTCTAGCTATCAATCTAAAAAGTCTTCCGATTGAGGCACCTATTACTAAGATTAAACCTATCATAGTTTAATCGCTTTTCCCCTAGTTAAACTTGTTCATGGCGGGGGTTGAGCCCTCAGTGAGCAGGCAAAGGATGGCCTCGCTTACATTGGGGATAATTTTATCGATGGCCCGTTTTTCTTTGGGGCTAAAGTCGCTGAGGACATAGGCGATAACATCGTCCTCGCTGATTTCGGGCTTGTCGGGGCGTCCGATGCCCACCCGAATACGAATAAAGTCCTGGCTGCCCAGTTCTTGAATGATAGAGTTAATGCCCTTGTGCCCGCCGGAGCTGCTGCCGTGACTTATGCGGATTTTAGCCAGGGGCAGGTCGAGGTCATCGTGAATAACGATGAGGTCATTGAGGTCGATATCGAACTTCTTTACTAAACGGCTGAGCGACTGGCCGCTCTCGTTCATAAAAGTCTGGGGACGGGCCAACACCACCTCGTTGTCAGCCGCTTTGCCCGTGCCGATGCGGGCCAGACCCTTCTTTTTGTCGAACTTTATGCCCTCAGTGCGGGCGAAGTGGTTTAAGGCCATAAAGCCGATGTTGTGGCGGTGGCGGGCGTAAGAGCGCCCCGGATTGCCTAAGCCCACGATTAGTTTCACTAGCTTTTTCCCTCCAAGATGCTCAACAGCTTCTTTTCGTCAATCTGGGGCGTGTCTAACTCCTGGGCTTTAGCTAGTTTGGTGCCGCCGGGGTCGGTGCCGACCACGAGATAGGCGGTCTTTTTAGTGACGTTATCTTTAGCCGTGCCGCCGAGGGTTTTTATTTTCTCCTCGGCTTCTTGTCTGGAGAAAGACTCCATTCTTCCGGTGATAACGAACTCCTTGCCGGACAGGGGCAGTTTTTTGGTTTCGACCTCTTCTGCCATTCTAACGCCCGCTTCTTTCAAGCCCTGAATGATCTGACGGTTTTCCTCCTGACGGAAGAAAGCGAGTATGCTGTCGGCAATCTTGGGGCCGATGGCTTCGATTTTCATTAGTTCGTCCCGTGATGCCTTAGACAGCTTATCTATACTGCTGAAGCGTCGGGCTAGAATCTCCGCCGTCTCGCCGCCGATGTGGCGTATGCCCAAGGCAAAGATTAAACGGGCTAAGGGGCGGTTTTTACTCTCCTCTATCGCTTTGAGCAGGTTATCGACGCTCTTTTCGCCCGTGTTTTCCAGCTCCAGCAACTCGGCTCTTTTCTCTTTCAATTTATAGAGTTCGGCGGCGTTTTTGACCAGCCCGTGGTTATAAAGGATAACGCTCTGGGCTTCGCCGATGCCCTCGATATCCATCGCCCCTCTTGAAGAGAAGTGCTCGATGCGCTGCTGCGCCTGTGCCGGGCAGGCAGCATTACTACAATAGTACATTGCCTCGCCCTGATGCTTGATTGCCTCGGAGCCGCACACCGGGCAGCGCCGGGGCATTTTGAATGTCTTTTCCCGGCCGGTGCGCTTGCCGACCACGGGACCGACCACCTGGGGGATGACCTCGCCGGCGCGCTGGATGACTATGGTATCGCCGATGCGGATGTCCTTGCGGCGGATATCGTCTTCATTGTGCAGGGCGGCCTGCTTGATGGTGACGCCGCCCACCGCCACCGGCTCTAGAACGGCGTATGGGTTAAGCGTGCCCGTCCTGCCCACGCTGATTTCAATACTCTTTAGAACCGTGGTGCCCTGGACGGCGGGGAACTTGTAGGCTATTGCCCACCTCGGCTCACGGCCGATGTCGCCCAGACGTTCCTGCAATCCAATCTGGTTTATCTTGACCACGATGCCGTCGGCTTCGTAAGGGAGACTTTCTCGGCGCTCCACCCATTTTGAGTAATACTCTTCGACCGCTTCGATGCTGGCCAGTAACTGGTTGTTGGGGTTTATCTTGAAGCCGAGGCTTTTAAGGTATTCCATAGTCTCCCAGTGGGTGGGTGGGGTGGCTTTGTCTTCGGCGTAGCCCAGCATATATATATAGATGTCCAGCGGGCGTTTGGCGGTGATACGGGGGTCTAGCTGACGTACCGAGCCGGCGGCGGCATTGCGGGGGTTGGCGAAGAGGGATAAGCCTTCCTCAGCCCGCTCGCGGTTCAGCTTCTCGAAGCCCGCCTTGGGCAGAAAGACCTCGCCGCGCACCTCGAAACGGGGTGGGAAGTCTCCTCTCACCGATAGGGGAATGCTCCTCACCGTCTTCAGGTTCTGGGTTATATCCTCGCCGCGCAGTCCGTCGCCGCGGGTAGCCCCGCTGGTGAGCTTACCGTCGATATAGGTCAACGCCACGGCCAGCCCGTCAATCTTGTGCTCGCCGGCGAAGTCGCATTTCTGTCCGTCTAGCAGCTTGGAAATGCGCTTATACCAGGCAGCCAGTTCTTCTTTAGAAAAGGCGTTGCCCAGCGATAAGAGGGGATAGCGGTGTTCGACGACGCCGAAGGCTTCCACGGGTGCCGCCCCGACGCGCTGGGTGGGGGAGTCGGGGGTGAGAAACCGGGGATATTCCGCCTCCAGCCCCTGCAGCTCCCGCATCAGCTCATCGTATTCGGCATCGGAAATCTCGGGGCTGTCCAGCACGTAGTAGCGGTAGTTGTGATGGTTGATTTCCGCCCTTAGCTTTTCTATCCTCTGTTTTAGCTGGTTCAGGTCAACCACAGGGCACCTTCGGCATGGATTTTCAGAAAAATTATAACACACCAGCTAGCTGGGCAAAAGAGAAAACGCTATACTATAATAGTATAAACTAAGGGGGGTCGGCAAAATGTGGCTAAAACGAATTTTAATATCAATCGGCATAATGGCGGCAGTCGGCGTGGGTGGTTTTATCCTTTATAACGTGGCTTACGCTGTGGGCGATGCCACCGGCTATGATAACGGCTATTCGTCGGGGCAGAAGGTCGGCTATATAACGGGCAACCAGGACGGCTACAGCGATGGTTATAACCTGGGCAAGTACGAGGGTTATGACGAGGGCGAAGCCGATGGCTACACGACAGGCTATGCGGATGGACTGGATGCCGGCACCGGGCACGGCTTTTGCCTGAAAGACCCCACTTATGCCGAGGCGGTTGCCTTCATACACAGCGACCACACCGACCGGCACTACTACGACGAAGATAACTATGTTTGCAGCCACTTCTCCCGGGACGTCTGCAATAACGCCGAGGCAGCGGGTTGGCACTGCGCCTACGTCGAGTTGCGCTATTCGGATTCGGGGCATTCCATAATCGCCTTCGACACCATCGACCGGGGGCTGGTCTATTTCGAGCCCCAGTTCGATGACGAGGTCAGGGTGGAAATCGGCCGGGGCTATTCCCAGTTGAACGACTATGTAATACCGTACTGGGACGACGTGATTCAGGATGTACTGGTTATCTGGTAACCGACTTGTGCCCTTCCCGAACTATGGGGTAAACTAGGTTAGCGAAGCCCCTCATAGATTAGAAAGAGAGAGTTATGGCTGATATTCATCCCTTCCGCGGGGTGCACTACAACCAGCGCAAGGTCAAGGACCTGGCCGAAGTTATCTGCCCCCCCTACGATGTTATTTCACCACAATTGCAGCAGGAGCTTTATCAGCGTAACGAATACAACTTCGTCCGCCTGGAGCACAACCGGGAGCTGCCCCAGGACACGACTACCGATAATAAATACACCCGTTCCGCGGCTGTTCTGGAACGGTGGCTGACGCAAAAGGTTCTGGTCGCCGACGAAGCGCCGTCTATCTACCTGCACGACCACTATTTCCACCACGGCGGCCGGGAATACCGTCGGCGCGGTATCATCGCCGGCGTTCGCCTGCAGGAATGGGCGGACAACGTCGTCCGTCCCCACGAAGGCACGCTCGCCGAGCACACCACCGACCGACTGAGCCTGCTCTGGGTGTGCCAGGCCAATACCAGCCCCATACTGGCTCTATTCGAAGACAAAGGAGGACAGGTCGCCTCGCTGCTAGTAGAAAAGGAGAAAAATCCGTCTATGCTTGGCTCCAGCGAGATTGATGGGGAAAGGCATAACCTCTGGGCTATTAATGAGCCTGAGGCTGTCGAGCAGCTAAGCGCTAATCTTGCCGACCAACCCCTCTATATCGCCGATGGGCATCACCGCTACGAGAGCGCTCTCAGCTACCAGCGGGAGCGGCGCGCCTGCTCCTCGTCGGTTTCGGGAGAGGAAGCCTTTAACTTCGTCATGATGGAGCTGGTGGATTTCGCCGACCCCGGGCTGGTTATTCTGCCCGCCCACAGGCTGGTGCGCGGCATGTCCAGAGCCGCTTTGAGCGAGCTTAACACCAGATTGAACTCATTTTTCGAGGTGGAGGAGTTGCCCATCGGCAAAACCGATGTCTGGGGGCAAATCGACCGCCTGCTTTCGGGGGGAAACAGCGGCGAGGTCAGGTTGGCCCTTCTGGGCTTGGTCGAAGGCAAGCTGCTCCGTCTCAAACTGCGCGATTCCAGCGCCGCCGATCAGATGATGCCCCACTTCCACTCCGAATTGTATAAGAGGCTGGATGTTGATATCGTCGATAGCATTATACCCCACGAGCTGGGGGAAAGCGGTCAGTCGGTCATAAGCTACAGCTATGACGGGCAGGACGCGGTGGACAGAGTCTTAAGTCAGGAATACCAGCTTGCATTTCTCTTGAGCCCGGTGAGGGCGGAGGCGGTTAAAGCCATCGCCGACGCCGGCGACAAGATGTCAAGAAAGGCAACCTACTTCTATCCCAAGGCACCGGCGGGACTGGTGCTGCACCGTTTGGACTAGAGTTTAGCCTGTTTCACCGAATAGACATCGGGCAGCGACAGTATCTGCTGCTGCTTTTCCTCGGGCAGAGGCTCATCCAGAGCCAGTATCATCAGGGCGTTACCCCTCGGTTTTAAGCGGGAAAGGTGCATGGCGCTGATGTTGATATCGGCGTCACCGGTTATCTTGCCCGCCGCGCCGATAAGACCGGGCTGGTCCTTATGGTTGCAGAAGAGGAAGTAGCCACCCGTGGGCACGATATCCATCCAGAATTTGTTGACCCGTACGATATGCGATTCGCCGTGTATCACCGTGCCCGCGCCGATAGTGACGCCGGCGCTGGTGGTGACCTCAACGGTGATGAGGCTGGCGTAGTTTTCGCAGGTCGTCTCTTTTTGCTCGACGACAGTCAAGCCTCGGCGGGCAGCCACGATGTCGGCATTAACAATGTTGACCCGCTCCTCGCTTATCTCTTCCAAGAGCCCGCCCAGGACGGCGGCCTTGAGGGAGTTGGTATCATAATTAGAAATTTCGCCTTCGTATTGAATCTGCACTGAATTTGTCTGTCCCTCGGCGAGCTGGCCGACCAGCCGTCCCAGCGTCGCCGCCACCTCTATAAAGGGCGCCAGCGCCGACAGTGTCTCCGAGGGTATAAACGGAGCGTTGACGGGGTAGCGGGGTGGTTTCCCCTGCAGTATATCGACTACCTGTTCGGCGACATCGCTGGCGGCCATAGCCTGAGCCTCGGTGGTGGAAGCGCCCAGGTGGGGGGTAACGATTATGCTATCGTCCTCGAAAAGTATGCTCTGGGTGCAGGGCTCGGTGGGGAAGACATCGATTGCCGCCCCCGCCACCCTCTTTTCCTTTACTGCCTTCGCCAGCGCGGCTTCGTCAATGAGCCCGCCGCGGGCGGTGTTAATAATCCGGGCGGTGGGCTTGACCGTAGCCAGCTCTTTAGCCCCGAGCATTCCCTTGGTCGTTGAGGTCAGGGGCATATGGAGGGTGATAAAGTCCGATTCCTTAAGCAGTTGCTTGATGGGGACGAGCTCCACCTGCAGGTGACGGGCGTGGTCGTCGGAGATAAAGGGGTCGTGGCCGATGAGCTTCATCTGCAGCCCGTGGGCGCGCTTGGCTACCTCCGAGCCGACGTTGCCCAGCCCTAAAATGCCCAGCGTCTTGTTCCTTACCTCGGTGCCCATAAAATCGGAGCGCTTCCACTCTCCCCCTCTGAGCACGGTGTTAGCCTGGGGGATGTTGCGGGCTAAAGCGAGCATGAGAGCGATGGTGTGCTCGGCGGCGGAGATGGTGTTGCCGGTGGGAGCATTGACCACGATGATGCCGTGCTGGGTGGCTTCATCGACATCGACGTTATCCACGCCGACGCCAGCGCGGGCGACGACCTGCAGCTTTTTACCGGCCCGGATGACATCAGCCGTGACCTTGGTCTGGCTGCGCACAATCAGGGCATCGTAGTCGCCGATGATGGCCATAAGCTCCTCGGGCTTGAGGCCGGTCTTGACATCCACCTCGGCGTGGGGGCGCAGAATCTCTATCCCTTCCTCGGCGAGCTTGTCGGCAATTAAGACTTTCATTTTAGCCTCTCCTAGCCGGTAAATCCGGCCTGGGGCAGTACCTTTTTCAGGGATGACAGTAATCCCTTGATGTCGTCGTCGCTTACCCAGCCCAGGTGGCCGACGCGGAATATCTTGCCGTCCAACGTCCGCTGTCCACCGGCAAGCACAACGTGTTCCTGTTCCCTCATAATCTTGACCAGCTTCCTGGTATCCAGACCATTGGTCTTGGCTACCGAGGTAACGGTGTTGGAGGCGTGGCTGGGCTCGGCGAAGAGGGATAAGCCCAGTGCCTTGACGCCGTCGCGGACGGATCGGGCGAGGCGGGCGTGACGGGCGAAGATATTGGGCAGGCCCTCCTTGAGCATCATCTTGAGCGCTACCTCCAGCCCGTATATCACGCTGACGGCGGGCGTCCAGGGCGTTTGCCCCTTGGCTAGGTAGTCCTTAGCCTTGCCGAAGTCCCAGTAAAAGCCGGGTATCTTAGACTCGGCGTGCGCCTTCCAGCCTTTCTCGCTGACGCTGACCATAGCTAATCCCGGGGGCACCATCCAGCCCTTCTGCGAGCCGGTGATGGCGACGTCTATGTTCCAGTCGTCCACGGGCAATTCGATTGAGCCTAAAGAGCTGATGGCGTCCACCACCAGCAGCTTGTCGAACTCCTTGACCACGGCGCTTATCGCCTTGAGGTCGTTGGTGACACCGGTGGAGGTCTCGTTATGCGTGACCAGAACCGTCTTTATCTTGGGGTCGGATGAGAGCGCCTTACGCACGGCGTCGGGGTCGGCGGCTTGGCCCCACTCGAAGTTCAGGTTGGTGACATCGGCGCCGAAGTGCCTGGCGATGTCGGCGAAGCGGTCGCCGAAGACGCCGATGGACACCGATAGCACCTTGTCACCGGGAGACATGGTGTTGACCACGCCTGCTTCTAAGCCACCGGTACCGGAGCCGGTGAGCAGGAAAACATCATTTTTAGTCATGAAGAGCTTTTTCAGGTCGGCGAGCACGTTGTCCTGAAGCTCTTTGAACTCGGGGCCGCGATGATTTATCATCTGGCGGCTCATTACCTTGAGCACTTCGTCGGGGAGGGGGGTGGGTCCGGGGATACGTAGATTATCCATCTTAATATCTCCTTTTTCTAGTCTTGATTGATTATCTTGGCAAAGCGGCGTTTTTACATTCTAGTTAGCACTAGGTAGACTGAATATAACGTCGCTTGCCCACTCTTATGATATCATCTTTTTGAACAGTATAATTCGCGTCTGTGACTCTTTCATCATTAATATATACAGCGCCTTGACTAATGAGACGCCTTGCTTCGCTCTTACTTTTGACCATCTGGTTTTCCGCGAGGTAATCCTGGAGACCCTTGCCTGACTTGGTTCCCAGGGCTATCTCGTCGGGCATTTCCTTGTTCTGCACCGTTTTCTCGAAATGTCCCTCGGCTTCGGTAGCCGATTTCTGGTCGTAGAGCTGGGTGATAATCTCTCTGGCCAAGCGCTTTTTGAGCATCATGGGGTTAACCTTTTGCTGCTTTAAGCCCTCGCTGAATTCCCCAAGCTCCTTATCGGGGACATCGGTCAAGAGCTCGAAGTAGTTGAGCACGAGGTCGTCGGGCACCGACATCACCTTGCCGTATATCTGCTCGGGGGCTTCGGCGACGCCGATATAGTTGCCCAGGCTCTTGCTCATCTTGTGGCTGCCGTCGGTGCCCACCAGCAGGGGGACCATAAAGCATTGCTGGGGGCGCTGTCCCATCATCGACTGTAGCTCTCTGCCCACCAGGAAATTGAACTTCTGGTCAGTGCCGCCGAATTCGACGTCGGCTTCAATCGCCACCGAATCATAGGCCTGGAGCAGGGGATAGAGCAGCTCGGTGATGGCGATGGGTTTTTCGGCTTTATAGCGGGCGCTGAAATCATCCCGCGCCAAAAACTGCGCCACGGTGAACTTGCTGGTGAGCTTGATGATATCGCTTAAATCGAACTTGCCGAACCATTCGCTCTGCCAGCGTATCTCGGTCTTTCCCTTATCAACTACTTTAAAAAATTGCTGCATATAGGTCTCGGCGTTAACCTTGACCTGTTCCATAGTCAGCATAGGGCGGGTGACCGACATGCCGCTGGGGTCGCCGATTTGCGCCGTCCAATCGGCAACGATGAGCACAATCTGGTGCCCGCGCTCCTGGAACTGGCGCAGCTTTCTAAGGGCCACCATGTGCCCTAAATGAATATCGGGGAAGCTGGGGTCGAAGCCTTCCTTTAATCGCAGCTTTTTGCCGACGCGCAGCAGTTGCGCCATCTCGTCTTCAACGATTATTTCGGCAACTCCCCGCTTTAGCAAATAACTGAGTTCGGCTTCTTGCATTTTTAACTGGCACCTCGGATTTCCAGGGTGGCTTTGCCCCTTTTTACGTCTTCGGCAATCTGTTTTTTAAGCTCTTCGGGGGTATCGAACTTTATCTCGCCGCGCAGGCGTTCGATGATTTCGACGGCTAGCTCCCGCCCGTAGAGGTCGCCCCGATAGTCCATTAGATAGACTTCGACCAGGCGCTTATCGCTGCCGAAGGTGGGTTGAAAGCCGATGTTGGTCATGGCTGGATAGGCTTGAGCATCGATAAAGGCGCGGCTGGTATAGACGCCGTCGGCGGGCAATGCTTGCTCGGCTTCGGTTTCCAGGTTGGCGGTGGGGAAGCCCAGCTCTACACCCCGTTTGTCGCCCTTGACCACCTGCCCGTGAAGGCTAAAAGGGCGGCCGAGCAGATTTCGCACCCGCTTCATATCGCCTTCGGTTAGCGCTTTTCTAATGGCGGTGCTGCTTACCACCTCGTTGTCAATCGTCAGCGGCGGCACCACCGTCAGGCTAAAATCCACTTCCTCGCCCAGTCGGTGCAGGGCATCGGTATCGCCTTCGCGGTTTTTGCCTAAGGCAAAGTCGGGGCCGATGACCAGCCCCCGCATCCTTAAGTGCTTCTTGAGTAGCCCCAGAAACTCTTCGGGGCTTAATTTAGCCAGTTCGGGGGTGAAGGAGAGGGGAATGACCTCATCGACGCCTTCACTTTTGAGCAACTCTATCCTCCGCTCGATGTCGGTGAGGAAGGGCAGCCGGCTATTGGGCGTCAGCACCTCGCGGGGGTGGCGGCTGAAGGTTATGACGCCGCTGGCCAATCCCTGCTGGCGGGCAAGCCCGGTCAATGTGGCAATCAAATGACGGTGGCCGAGATGAACGCCGTCGAAGACGCCGATGGTCAGAAACATGTCCTTTACAGGAGTGAATTTAGCCAGTTCCGTCTCTACCTGCATAGCTAATTATAGTAGCATAACGCTATTTAGGGGGTCAACAATTCTGGGTGAGGTGACGATTGGCTTTTATGAGTCGGCTTATTTTGATATACTTAGCGGGAAGCCAGCGTAGCTCAGTGGTAGAGCAACGGTTTCGTAAACCGTCGGTCGTCAGTTCGACTCTGACCGCTGGCTCCGGTGAAGGGAGCTCTATGATTAAGGCTGTATTTTTCGATTACTACAACACGCTGGTCGACTACGACCCGCCGCGGGAGGAGACTCAATCAAAGCTGCTCGGCGAGATGGGCATTGAAATTACCCCTAAAGAGCTGCTCCGTCCCATAATGGTCGCCGACGATTTTCTCTCCAAGGAGCACTCCCGCCTGTCCCTGGCCAAGCGCTCTCAAGAGGAAACGGCAGCCCTCTACGGGCGCTATCACGGGCTGGTTCTCAAAGAGGCGGGGCTGGAGCCCAATCCGGAGCTTATCGGCAGCATATTAAAGAAATGGATGAGCATCGAACCGAAGATGGCACTATACAAAGATGTGGCGCCGGCTCTGGATAATCTCAAGGAACAGGGACTAACTTTAGGGCTGATTTCCAACGTCGACCGCGACATAAGCGCTACATATGACGACCTGGGGCTGGCCAACTGGCTTAAGCTAAAGATAATCTCGAAGGACGTCGGTTTTACTAAGCCCCGCCCCGAAATCTTCCAGGCGGCGCTGAAAGCGGCGGGGGTAAAGCCTGCGGAGGCAATCTATGTCGGCGACCAGTACGAGATAGATGTCATCGGGGCTAACGGGGTGGGGATGCGGGGAATTCTAATCGACCGTCACGGCTTCTTTGGCGATATCACCGATGCTATCCGCATCCGCAGCTTTGCCGAAATCAGCCAGCACCTGGACTAGACATTAAAGAGGAAGGTAATAACGTCCCCGTCCTGGACGGGATAGCCCTTGCCCTCCAGCCGCAGAAGCCCCTTTTTGTGAGCCTCGGCCATATTACCGCACTTCATCAGGTCGTTGTAGCTGATGACCTCGGCGCGGATAAAACCCCGCTCTATATCGGAGTGAATCTTGCCCGCCGCCTTTAGCGCCGGCGTGCCCCTGGGTATCGACCAGGCCTTCATCTCGTCGGAGACGGTGGTGAAGAAAGAGATTAAGCCCAGCAGCTCGTAGGAAAGCTGGACGACATGTTCCAGCCCCAATTCGGGGAGGCAGTACTCGGCGCGGAAAGCCTTAGTGGCTTCGTCGTCTAGCTGCGTAAGCTCCATTTCCAACTCGCCGCAGAGAGTGATGACCTTAGAGCCCACCCGCGCGTAACGGGCGTTAAGCTCGTCTTGCATGGCTTGCGCCTCGGCTATCTGCTCCTCGCCGATGTTGACCACAATCAGGCGGGGTTTGGCAGTAAGGAACTGGTAGTTGGCGCTGAGCCTGGCTTCGTCGGGGTTGATTCCCATTTCTCGGATAGGCAGCTCTTTTTCCAGACCTACCTTGAGCCTGGCTAATAGCTTTTGCTCCGACTGAAGGCACTGGCGCTCGGCGGGTTTGGCTCCCTTCAGGGATTCTTCAATCTTCTCCAGCCGTCGGCTGATGATGCCCAGGTCGTGGAGGGTAAGCTCCAGGTTGGCGGTGGCGATGTCCCTGTCCACATCCAGGCTGCCTTCGATGTGGGGGACGGTCTCGTCGGCGAAGGAACGGACGACATTGATGAGGGCGTCGGCGTTGCTGAGCTGGTTCAGGATTTGTCCCCCCACCCCTTTGCCGCTGCCCAGGTCCTTGACCGAGGCGCCGATATCGATATAGCTTACCTCGGCGGGGATGACCTTTCTGGGGTGGAGCATGTTGGCTAAGACCTGCAGGCGCGGTTCGGGCACTTTGGCTATGCCGATATGCGGGGCGAGACTCCTGGTATCCGATTTGCCCCGGGTGAGGGCATTGAAGACGGTAGTCTTGCCGCTCTGCGCCAGCCCGACGATGCCGATTTCAATGGTCATCGGTCTAACCCGCTACTTTCTTAAATTAAGATTTAAGCTTTACGATTATTGGGTTGACCTGATTATTTTCGAGGCTTGCTTGAGGGCGAGTTCCCTTTCCTTAACGGTTAGCTGGTCGTTGGCGGCCAGGTCGAGCAGAGCGCGCAGGGCTTCCTGCGAGGTGGCGTTGCCCATTTGCTCGATGGCTTTAGTTCTCAAATCAGCGTTGAATCCCATGTCGGTGGCGATGGTTGATAGCTTTTTAAGCTCCTCAGGGCGTTCGTTGGGACGTTCGTTGGGGCGTTCGTTCATGGCATTCTCCTCTCGACGCCGGACAGCATCCGGACGGAGTTTTAATAAGTTTTACTTATTTTACTCCATAGTAGGGGCATTATTCAATAGAGATTTTGGGACTTGGCTGTGATAAAATGGTAAGACCGATAAATCCTGGGGGAGACTTGCTCTATATACTGCACGGCGAAGACGATTTTTCCATAACCCAGTTCCTCGGCGAGATAAAGCGGGGGCTGGGCGACCCGTCTATGCTGGCGACCAATACCTCCAGCTTCGACGGGCAGAAGCTGACACCGGGCGAGCTCAGGGGCGTTTGCGAGACCGTTCCTTTTCTGGCCGAAAAGCGCCTGGTCGTTATCCAGGGGCTTCTGGGGCGCTTCGAAGCCAGAGGCGGCCCGAGGCGCTCGAAAAAGACGTCCAATCGGGGTGGGGGGGAAGGCGCCAAATCGTTTGCCGAAGCCATGAGCAACATACCCGAGAGCACGGTCGTGGTGCTGACGGACGGTAGAATAAAGAGCACCAACCCCTTGCTTAAGCTGCTTTCGTCACAGGCGGAGGTGAGGTCTTTCCCCTTGCTCAGGGAAGCGAAGCTGAAGCAGTGGATAGAGAGAGAGGTATCGGCGCAGGGTGCCGCCATATCTCCGCAGGCGGCGGACCTGCTAGCCAGGCTGGTGGGGGGCAACCTCTGGATTATGTCCGGCGAAATAACCAAGTTGACCTTATTTACCGGTGGGCGACGTATCGAGGCGGAGGATATCAATAAGGTGGTGAGCTCGGCGCAGGAGACAAATGTCTTTGCCATGGTTGACGCCATCCTCGACTTTAAGGCGGGGGTCGCCGAGCGACTGCTGGAACAGTTATTGGGCAAGGGGGCTTCTTCCGCCTACCTGCTGACCATGCTTTCACGGCAGGTCAGGCTCGTCGTCCAGGCCAGAGAGATGAGACGGAAGCGCAAATCCGATATAGAGATTCAGAGCAAGCTGGGGCTGGCGCCGTTTCCTTTGCGCAAGACGCTGGAGCAGGCCCAGCGCTATCCCCTGGAACGGCTGAAGCAGGTCTATAAAAAGCTCCTGCAGACCGACCTCTATATCAAGCGGGGGAAGTTCGAGGGGGGGCTGGCGCTAAACCTGCTCGTTGCCGAGCTTTGCGCCCAGAGGCGCTAATTCGTTGACAGCCAGAGCGCGTTAAACTAAAATCGTTAAGAAATGATGACCAGCGACCAAGTCCGTCAAGCCTTTTTAGATTTCTTTGCGGAAAAAGGGCATGAAAAGAGAGATAGCTCTTCTTTGATACCCAAGAACGACCCCACCCTGCTTTTGACCACGGCGGGGATGGTGCAGTTCAAGCCCTACTTCCTTGGAGAAGAGAAGCCCTCCAACCCTAGGCTAGTTTCCTGCCAGAAGTGCTTCCGCACCACCGATATCGAGGTGGTGGGCGATTCCACTCACCTCACCTTTTTCGAGATGCTGGGCAACTTCAGCGTTGGCGATTACTTCAAAAAAGAGGCTATCGCCTGGGCCTGGGAGTTCGTCACTCAATGGCTAAAACTACCCAAGGAACGCTTGTGGGTAACCATTTTCCTCGATGACGACGAGTCCTTCGGCTACTGGCGGGAGGTCGGCGTTCCCGAAGAGAGAATCCTGCGCTTCGATGAAAAGGACAACTACTGGGGGCCGGCCGGCGACAGCGGTCCCTGTGGGCCCTGTAGCGAAATCCACTATGACTTTGGCGAAGATGTCGGCTGCGGTAAGCCCGATTGCAAGCCAAACTGCGACTGCGGGCGCTTTTCCGAAATCTGGAATCTGGTCTTTACCCAGTATAACCAGGACAAGCAGGGCAAGCGCGCGCCGCTGCCCAAGCCCAATATCGATACGGGAATGGGGCTGGAGAGGACGGCGGCCGCCGTCCAGAATAAGCCTTCGGTCTATGAGGCCGATATCTTTGCGCCTTTGATGAAGAAAATATCTGAGCTAGCGAAAGTAAAATATGGCTCTGATAACGTGGTAGATAATACTATGCGAATAATCGCTGAGCATAGCCGCGGTATCGCCTTTCTTATCGCTGATGGAGTTATGCCCAGTAATGAGGGAAGGGGTTACGTACTGCGTCGGCTGCTACGGAGGGCGGCATTTTTTAGCAGAGCATTAGGTGTAGGTATACCATTCGTCGCTGAAGCAGCTAGGATTACTGTTGAGAAAATGGGGCATATTTACCCGGAGCTGAAGCAGAGGCGTAGCTTTATATTGGAGTTGATTGAAAATGAAGTAGCAGGGTTTGAGGAGACGTTGAACACAGGGCTGGAGATGCTGAACGGAATTATGGAAAGAGCCAGTGGCAAGGGAAAGAAAGAAATCTCGGGAGCAGATGCCTTTCGGTTGCATGACACCTTTGGATACCCCATTGAGCTTACGCAGGAGATTGCCGCCGACAACGGCTTTTCCGTGGACTTGAAGGGCTTTGAGCGGGAGATGGCGGGGCAGAAAGAGAGAGCCAAGACGGCTCATAAGTTTGTGGTGGAAGTGGAGGGTGGTGCTGTTGGAGTACACGGGAGTTTGGAAACTTCCTTTGTCGGCTACAACGACCTCAACTGCAAGTCGAAAATCATCGGTTTATCCGCCGACGGTAAGTCGCTGCCGACGATAAAAGAAGGTCAGGAAGCCAATCTTATACTGGAGTCCACTCCTTTCTACGGGGAGATGGGGGGGCAGGTAGGGGATACCGGTGAGATACGCAGTAAATCGGGTGTATTTTCAGTGACCAATACCGTCAATGTCCCGCCCGATGTCATCGTTCACCAGGGCAAAGTTGCCGAGGGGAGCCTTAAAGTCGGCGACGAGGTGGAGGCAATAGTGGATATAGGGAGGCGGGGGGATATCGCCCGTAACCATACCGCCACCCATCTACTACAGTTCGCTTTACGTCAGGTTTTAGGAGAGCACGTCCAGCAGCGCGGCTCGCTGGTCGCGCCCGACAGGCTCCGCTTCGACTTCTCGCACTTGAAGGCGCTGACGGAAAAGCAAATAGCCGAGGTCAACCGCATCGTCAACGAGAAAATCCGCCAGAACCTCAAAGTTTATGACGAAGACATGGCCTATAAAGAGGCTATTGCGGCAGGCGCCATCGCTCTCTTCGACGAAAAATACGGTGACACGGTCAGGGTATTGAAAATCGGGGAGCCGTTTGTCAGCGCCGAGCTTTGCGGCGGCACCCACGTTAATGCCACCGGTGAGATTGGGCTCTTTAACATTATCTCCGAGGGCAGTATCGGTGCTGGGCTAAGGCGCATCGAGGCGGTGACGGGGAGGGGGGCTGAGGAGTATGTCGGCCAGCGTTTAGCCGATTCACAGAAAGCGGCGGAATCATTAGATGCCGAGCTGGATAGAGAGCGTAAGAAAGCACTGGCTCTGGAAAAAGAATTAGCCAGAAAGACCGCCGAGTCTTTGCTGGCTCAGGCCGAGGTTATCAAAGGTGTAAACGTGCTGGCGGCTAAGATTCCCTCGGCTAGGATGGAGATTCTGCGCGAGATGAGCGATATCATCCGTGATAAGCTCAAGAGCGCTATCGTCGTGCTGGGCACGGTTCATCAGGATAAGCCTGCCTTTATCGCCGCTGTAACCCCTGATTTAGTCGCCAAGGGCTACGACGCCGGTAAGATAGTAAAACAGGTAGCCGGGATGGCCGGGGGCAGCGGTGGTGGCAAGCCTGGATTAGCCCAGGCGGGCGGTAAGGATAAGAAAAAGCTGGACGAAGCCCTCAAGTTGGTAAAGAGTCTGATATAATGCGCAGTCTGGGACTGGATATCGGGGACAGGAGAATCGGGGTGGCTCTCAGCGACCCTGAAGGCATACTGGCCAGCACTTTTTCCGTTATCGAACGCAGGGAAGATAGCCTGGCGATAAAGGCAATCATCGATATCATTGACCAGAAAGAGGTGGGGCAGGTTATTATCGGGCTGCCCCGTTCCCTGGACGGCAGCCTGGGGTGGCAGGTGGAGAAGGTCAAGAAGTTCGTCGGGCGTTTACGCCGCTATACCAAGATCCCGGTGGACTATCGGGACGAGCGCCTGACCACGGTTATGGCGCAACGAATGAGGCGGGCGTTGGGTGGCAAGAAGGGGAAGGGTGGGTACGACGCTCAAGCCGCCGCCATTATTCTGCAGAGCTATCTCGACGAGACGCAATCACCAGGTTTGACCTAATGAACTTTAATCTCAGCGAACAGCAGAAAATGCTGCAAAAGGCGGCTAAAGATTTTGCCGTCCGTTCAATCAAGCCGCGAGCCGCCGAAATCGATGCCAGCGGGAAGTTTCCCTTTGAGTTGGCTAAAGAAATCGGCGAGCGGGGATACCAGGGGCTGCCTTATCCCACCGAATACGGGGGGAGCGGGGCGGGTTATTTAAGCTACGTGCTGGCGCTGGAGCAGCTCTGCCAGGTTTCAATGACCGTTGGCGCTATAATGGCCATAGATACCGTGCCTGAAGAGGCAATCTTCCGCTTCGGCAGCGAGGAACAGAAAAAAAGGCTATTGTTTCCTCTGGCCCAGGGCGAAAAGCTGGGGGGCATTGCTTTTACCGAGGCCGAGACCGGCTCCGACCCCAAGGCGATTACCACCACCTCTAAAAAAAGCGACGACAGCTACATTATCAACGGGCAGAAGCATTTCGTCGCCCTGGCTCCGGCGACAAATCTGGTGCTGGTCTTCGCCAGGGGCGAAGGCAAGGGACTGAATGCCTTTGTCATCGACACCTCATCCGATGGCTATAGCGTTCGTGAGCCCTGCCAGACCATGGGGCTTAAGGGTCTGGGCACCTCGGTGGTCTATCTCGACGATGTCCGCACACCTCAGGAAAATCGGCTCGGCGCAGAGGGGCAGGGCTTCGCTATACTGCGCGAGGCGATAAGTTTGGGGCGGTTGGGGGCGGCGGTCGAGGGCGTCGCCGTGGCCCAGGCGGCGCTGGATATAGCCATCGACTACGCCAAGCAGCGAAAGACAATGGGCAAGCCGATTGCCAAGCTGCCTACTATACAGTGGCACCTGGCGGAGATGGCCAGCCGCATTGAAGCGGCCAGGCTGCTGGTATATAGAACTGCCTTCACCCACGACCAGGGGCTTGACATAAAATATGAATCGTCGCTGACCAAGCTCTTCGCCTCTAGAATTGCCGTCGAGGTCACCGGTATGGCTATGCAGGTCGGCGGTTCCTACGGCACCATGACCAGCATGCCGCTGGAGAGGCTCTACCGCGACGCCAAGATGATTGAGATATACGTTGGCATCGCGGAAATACAGCGTAATATAATCGCCGAGCGTTTGATAGAGTAGTGCACAGCTTTCGTTTGCTAAAGACCTCTCCCCGGAGCCAGGCGCGCGCCGGTGAGTTAGTCACGCCGCACGGAAAAGTGCCCACGCCGGTTTTTCTGCCCGTGGGCAGCCAGGGCACGGTCAAGACACTGACCCCGGATGAGGTCAAGGAGCTGGGCTACAAAATGCTCCTGGCTAATACCTACCACCTTTACCTGAGGCCGGGGATAGATGTCATTGAGAAGGCGGGTGGTTTACATAACTTTATGGGCTGGGATGGGGCGATTCTCACCGACAGCGGTGGCTACCAGGTTTTCAGCCTGTCGCCGCTGCGCAAAGTGAGCGACAACGGCGTCACCTTTCGTTCCCATATCGACGGCAGCCGACACCATATCACTCCGGAGCTGGTCATTCAATATCAGGAAAGCCTGGGCGCCGACATCATCATGGTTCTGGACGAGTGCCCGGCGCACGACGATAGCCCTTCGAAGGTAAAGAGGGCTACGGAAAGGACGCATCGGTGGGCGGAAAGGTGTCTCAAGGCTCAGAAGCGCCCCGACCAGGCGCTCTACGCTATCGTGCAGGGCGGGATGTCCGCTGAACTCAGGCAAGAATCGGCGGAATACCTTAGCTCTTTAGACTTCCCCGGCTATGCCATCGGCGGCTTGAGTATCGGCGAGCCCAAGCCAACAACCCTGACTATGATTGAAGAGACGGTAGCCTGCCTCCCCAAAGACAAGCCGCGCTACCTGATGGGGGTCGGTTCTCCGGAAGATATTGTCGAGGCCGTCGCCAGGGGGGTGGATATCTTCGATAGCGCCCTGCCCACGCGCGTTGCCCGCAACGGCGCCCTCTTTAGCTGGGAGGGGAGGAAAAATATCAGCAATGCCGTCTATAAAGAGATGGAACAGCCCATCGTCGCTAGTTGCGACTGCTACGCCTGCCGTAACTTCTCCGCCGCCTATCTCCATCACCTCTTTAGCTGCGGCGAGCTTTTAGCCTACCGCTTAGCCACCATTCATAATCTGAATTTTATCGCCGAACTGGTGGCTAAAATAAAAGGTGCCATCAACGATGGCACCTTCCTCTCGTTTAAGGATAAATTCTTAGCCACTTATCAGCCCGCTGACGAGCCGACAAGGCTCGCTCAGAAGCAGAAGTGGCTTAAACGGCGTAACCTGAGTCAATAGTTATAGACTCTCTATTCGCCTTCACCTACCGGGTCAACCCTCACTCCCTTGGAGATAGCCCAGGCAATTCCGGCTTCAATATCCTTCTCCGTGCCCTCGAGCTCCAGCTCTATCCAGCCCTTATTCTCGGTGGCGTCGGCGCGATGGATATTGGTGGCCAGATTGAACTGCTGGCCAAGGGTATAGATAATCGGCTCCGAGCTTATTTCCGGACGATAGGTAAGCATTACCCGCCGTTTAGCCATTTTTACCCCCTTATATCTTTAACTACGGCTTTTTTCGGCTGTGCTCTTCCTTAGTCGCAGGCACTACCGCAGCTGCAAACTATAAATGAGATTTCGTCAGTGGCTTCGCCGCCCCGACCGTCGGTTACGGTGACGGTGACGACGTGGGTCCCGAACTCACTAGGTGCCACCCAGGAGACGATAGCTCCTTCTCCGGAGACGTTGCCCCTTTCCGCTGACCAGCTATAGGTCAGTTCATCTCCATCCGGGTCAGAAGCCTCACAGGTAATGGTAGCGGTCCCAGCCTTTTTTACCCTCGGACAATCCGTAGCCAGAGACTCGATAGTGGGGAGGGTGTTGGGGGCGAGCACGGTTACGGTCAGCAGGTCGGTGACGATGTCGTCGCCGTCGCTTACTTCGACGTTGATGGTATATGTCCCCGTTAGCTCGGGCGCTGTCCAGTAGATGTGAGCCCCCGAACCGGAGATATTGCCGCCGTCCGCCGTCCAGGTATAGGTCAACTCGTTCTCATCGGGGTCTACGGCGGTACAACTAATCTGGGCGGTTACTCCCGGATTTATCTCGCCCTGGGAGGTAATAACCAGGTCGGAGATAATGGGCAGAACGTTAGCCGCACAACCGCCGCTGACAAGCAGGGCGGCAACAGTGACCAGGATTAGGACGGCCAGATACTTTATCTTATGGGAAACGGGTTTTGTCATCTATTTTTTTCCTCCTTTTATCCTAGCAAACCATGATTGAAAGCTTAAAAAGGGTGCGGGGTACCAGAATATTATGATTAGGGCAAAGAAAAGCAGGACGATGTCCATGCCCAGGGCTTGCAATGGGGTGGTGTTCCCGAAGAGCTTTTCGAATATGCCGAAACAGCCGCAGCTGTCGAAGGTCTCGCCGTGGGTTATCGCGTAGATGTTGCTGGCCATAAAACCGGCGGTGAGCGGTAGGGTAAGTATAGCGGAGATTCGGGGGTAGATGGAAAGTATCAGCGCCAGCCCCAGCACTAGCTCGACCCAATGCATGATATTGTTAATGAAGAAGGCTACTGTTGGCCAGATAGGCCCGAAGATAACATCAAAGAACTCGGTTTGCCCGGGGAATTCGCCCAGAACCTCATTGAGCCAGGGTAGCTTACCGATACCGGCTACCAGGAACAACAGTCCCGTCAATACGCAGGGGACGACTATAATCACTATCCATCGCCATCTAGTTTTTAGCTGTGGTTTTTTCATAGAGCTCCGTGGGTGGTCGGTATCTTGTCTTTTTTAATGTCAGGTACGGGGCGGATTTTCACCTTACCCCACAACCCTATTTTATCATCTTTGATGATTATAATTCCATTCAGCCCTTTAATGCTCATAGCGCGCTCAATGGCGCGGGGGATATCATCGGTGCTTTCGATGGTGTTACCGATAGCGGTGGCAGCGGCGTCAGCCAGGGCGGTTGACCTGGAAAGGGCTATCACCGCATCTGCCTGCCCAAAGCTCAGCGAGTGCCCCACCGTCCCCGAAGAGGTACAGATGCCGATGGGCGTATCCTTGCCCCTGACTTCCAGCCCGACCTTGCCCGTCAGGGGCGACTGGCCGGCATGGATGCCGATTATACGGTCGGTCGAGCTCTTGAGGTAAATATCGCCGCCGTTCTCTACAATAACCTCCGGCGATGAGTCGAGAAGCTCTTTGCCGACGGACTCGGCGATAGCCCCCGCCACCGCCGCCATGGGGCCTACCCCGACCCTCTTGGCTGCCCCCGCCATCTCGGCTACGATGTGCGGGGCGTCGCTGCCGACGGTGAGTGGCTCCAGAGAGCTTAAAAATGCCGGGTGGCGTTCGATATAGCTCTCCAACTGCTGACGGTATTTCACCACCAGCCTCTGGGCTTTCCGCTTCAGGTCGCTGGTCGCGCGGATATAGAGGTCGGTCTCCTTGACCACGACGTTGAAACCGACCAGCCCCTTGTCTTTAACCCAGTGGCGGTATGTCCTCGGCTGATACATGGGCTAGAAGTGCACCTCCATAGCTCGCGGTGGGCAGGCTTTGATGCAGAGCCCGCAAGCCACGCATTTTTCGTTGTAGAAAGCCACCCGCCGCGTTACGGGGTCGAGCTCGAAGGCGCCCGAGGGGCAGATGGTGATACAGGCGCCGCAGTGGGTGCACCTCTCCTCGTTGCGCAGCACGTCCTGGCTGAGCGATTGTATTTTGACCCCGGTCTCGGTAAGATATCTGACGCCCTTATCGTACTCGCCCTGCTCCCCGCTGAGTTCCAGGACAACCAGCCCTTCCTCTTCGGGGGTGACCATGGCTTTCAGGATGTTGAATTCGAGGTCGTAGTCCTTAGCCAGTCGACAGACGATGGCGCGGTCGACGACACGCTTGGGAAAATGTAATACTATTCTCTTGGCAACTGCCATTTTCTTCTCCTTGTCGGCTATTCTATACGCCGTTCTTTAAGCGGCTTGAGTTTTATCCCCGCCTCCACCCCCGGTAGCGGCGTCACCGGCTGGGTGAGTAAGAATTTGCCTTTGGCTATCCACTGCTTTAGCGTATTAGCGATCTCCACCGCCCGTGAATAGCTAGATAGGGAGGCGGTTGGTATCTCCTTGTCCTTGAGCTTTACCCGTCCGCTCTTGAGCTGGGCATAGCTGACCTCGCCCAGCGTCTCCGGCTTCATGTTGGGGTAGGCGTTGGCGTAATCAGTGACGGCGGCGAAAATCTCGGCGTCGGTCACCGTGGTGTAGCCCAAGATTTCCTCGGAGAGTATGGGTATGGGCACGCCGATACCGACGCTCAGGTTGCAGCCGTAGCCGATCAGGCTGGTGCCCACCAGCCAGCGGGGGCTCATCTGCTTGAGGTCGCCGATAACGGCCAGCGAGCCTGCCCCTTCACGGGGGACGCCTTTATCGGTACGGGGCACATCGGGGTTATGCTGGGTGCCCTGCCAGGCAACGAAGCCCGTGCCTCCGCCCAGGAATATGCGGGTGCCGATGCCGATGGTCTTATAATAGGGGTCGTTGAGCAGGGGAGAGAGCTGCCCCGAAGTGGAGTAATTGATGTTGCCCAGGTTTGCCCGCAATACGCCCATATAGGTATAGATTGTCTTGTCCGAGGCGTTGGCGGCTACATTATAATTCTGGTAGGCGTTCCTGATATTGAATAGCACCGCCTCGTTGAGGTCTTTTATGTTGATCCAGGTTTCCAGCTTTTTGCGGGGATAGCAGTCGGTGCCGTAGGCAGTCGCTTCCAGCCTGACATCTTTGCCCGCCACCAGCTCCTCGATGACGTGCCCGCCCCCGTAGTTGAACTCACCGGGGTAGAGCTTGTTTCTAGGGTCGTCGTCGGGCAGGGCGTTGGCGCCGATGAAAAGGTCGACCGCCGCCAGGCCCGTGTAGGCGGGGACATCGTTGAGGTAGGCTTTGCCGCCGCCGAGCTTTATCTTAGGCTTGGAGTGGCCGATATTAAAGTAAGCGCCCGAAGAACACATCGGCCCGAAGGTGCCCGTGGTGACCACGTCCACCTCTTCAGCCGCCTTTTTGACGCCCCTCTCGCGGGCGATATCTATTATCTCCTCGGCGGTAACCACCACCGCTTTGCCCTGTTTTATCTTTTCGTTTATCTCTTCAATGGTCTTAGCCATTTTATACCTCACTAGATATTAATCGTTGCTTCTTGAGCTGTCAATCTGTGGCCTGGCGTGTAAAAACAAAAAGCCCAAGAAACTATCGTTCTTGGGCTTGGTTGGCTCTTTTCAGTTGGGGGTCAGGTAGGCATAGTCCCCGAACTGGCGGCACGCCAAGCCCAGGGCATCATCATGGGAGAAGCCCCTCTGTTGAAGCTAAGCTGTACCTTACCGTTCGGCACTGGTTTTGCCTCCTTAATATATGTCGGTTTTAAGAGTAGGGGGATTGTATAGCATTTAGGGGAGGTTGTCAACTGCTTTGATTAACCTCACCCCCATCTAATGTGGGTTTTGCGTCCCACCCTGCCCGCCCTAATGAGTTAAACTCCTTAACCTGTAGGTTACGCCTCCCCACCCTAGGTTGTTTTTCCCACCCAATACCCACCCTACAGAGGTGTCACCTCTATAGATTTCTCTCCCCGCTCCCCGTAGTGGTGGGGGATTGAAAGGGGGCTTCGCCCCCTTTCTACCTTAAAGGGCGGTGGGTGGGAATAGATAAAAAAGGGTGGGGGGAGATTGCTTCGCTGCGCTCGCAATGACAAGAAAGAGGGAGGGTGTTTTCCACCCTATGTTGAAGCTACCAACCTTATAGGCTATAATCAGCTAAAGCCTTTACGGGGAGAAACCTTTGCTCAAGACTCATAGCTGCGGCGAGCTGACCAAAAAGAACATCGGCAGCGAGGTGACGCTGGCGGGTTGGGTTGACCGCCGCCGCGACCACGGGGGCTTGATATTCATCGACCTGCGTGACAGGGGCGGCATTATCCAGGTGGTTTTTAACCCGGAGACCTCCAAAGCCGCCCACAAAAAAGCCAACAGCGTACGCAGCGAATACGTCATCCAGGTCAGCGGTAAGGTTGCCCCCCGTCGGAAGGGGACGGAAAACCCCAAGCTGGCCACGGGCGCCATTGAGGTTATCGCCGAAAGCATTGAGATTCTCAATCCGTCAAAGGTGCCGCCGTTTTATATCAACGAAGATAACGAGGTTGACGAAAACCTGCGCCTGAAATACCGCTATCTGGACCTGCGGCGGGCGCGTATGAAAAAGAACCTGGAGCTGCGCCACCGCGCGGTGAAGTTTATCCGCGATTTCCTCGATGCTAAGGGCTTTATCGAAGTAGAAACGTCGGTTCTGACCAAGAGCACCCCGGAGGGGGCGCGTGACTACCTTGTGCCCAGCCGCGTTCAGCCCGGCAAGTTTTACGCCCTGCCCCAGTCGCCGCAGCAGATGAAACAGCTACTGATGGTGGCGGGTGTGGAGAACTATTTCCAGATTGCCAGGTGTTTCCGCGACGAGGACACCAGAGCCGACCGCCAGCCCGAGTTCACCCAGCTCGACCTGGAGATGAGCTTTATCGATGAAGAGGACATCCTCTGCCTGATGGAGGAGCTTTTTATCGCCCTGGTTAAGAACATCAGGCCCGACATTAAGATTGCCCAGCCTTTTCCCCATATCAGCTACGCCGAGGCGATGAAAGACTACGGCACGGATAAGCCCGACATCAGGTTTGGGATGAAATTTCAGGACCTGACCGATATCTTCGCTAAAACCGAATTCTCCATATTCCGTAAAGCCATAGATAGCGGCGGCAAGGTGACGGGCATCTGCGCCTCCGGCTGCGCTAGCTACAGCCGAAAACAGCTCGACGAGCTCAACAAGTTCGTCGTCAGCCTGGGCGGGGGTGGGGTGGTAACGATGGCGCTGACCAGTGCTATAGACAAGCTAAAGCTCGACGACGTCAAGTCCGTCGTCACCAGGTTCTTGAGCCTGGAGCAGGTTAAGCAGATGGCGCAGCTTTTCGGAGCTAAAGCCGGCGACCTGTTGCTCATAATTGCCGGTAAACCTAAACTGGTGGATAATATCCTGAGCGAACTGAGGCTGGAGATGGGGCGGTGGCTGAAGCTGGCCGACCCCAAGCTGTTCAGCTTTGCCTTCGTGAGGCACTTCCCCTTGCTGCGCTGGGACGACGAGGCGGGGCGGTGGGAGGCGGAGCACCACCCCTTTACCTCTCCATGGGAGGAGGATGCCGCCTTGCTGGAGAGCGCTCCGGAGAAGGTGCGCGGCAAGCACTACGATATCGTCTGTAACGGCTATGAAATCGGCGGCGGCAGCATCAGGATTCACCAGAGCGAGCTGCAGCGTAAGATATTCCGCCTTTCCGGCTACAGCGATAAGGAGATTGACGAGCGCTTCGGGCATATGCTGGAGGCTTTTCAGTACGGCGCGCCGCCCCACGGCGGCATCGCCATTGGGCTCGACCGTATCGTCATGCTGTTGGCCGGAGAGGAGACCATCCGGGAGGTTATCGCCTTCCCCAAGAACCAGGCGGCGATAGACCTGACCTTCGACGCCCCTTCGTCGGTGAGCCAGCAGCAACTAAAGGAATTGCATTTACGTTTAAGAGAGGAAGAATGAAAGTAACCAGAGAGAAAGAAGAGAATCGCCAGGCATTTCTTAATATTGAGATGGAGCCCGCCGAGATGAAAACGGAGCTCGACCTAGCCTACCATCGGCTGGCCCAGAGAGCCGAAATCCCCGGCTTCCGCAAGGGCAAGGCGCCGCGGGAGGTGCTGGAACGTCATATCGGCAAAGACAGGCTGCTCTCGGATGCCCTGAACAACCTGCTCCCCCGGGCATACGAAAAGGCACTCAAAGAGCAGGAGCTTGAGCCTATCGCCAGCCCCGCTATCGAGATAACCCAGACCGACCCGGTGATATTCAAGGCGACGGTGCCCTTAAAGCCCGTTATCGAGCTGGGCGACTACCGGAGCCTTAAGCTCAAGCCGGAGTCGCCAGACGCCATCGACGACGAGTTTAACAACCTGATTGAGCAACTGCGCCGCCAGCATGGCACCTGGGAGCCGGCGGAGCGCGCCGCGGACTTTGATGACCTGGTAACGCTGGATATTGATAGCCAGGTAGAGGACAAGCCATTTATCAAGCAGGAGGGGGTGCAGTACCAGTTACTTAAAAACCAGCCCGCCCCCGCCCCCGGTTTTGCCGAGCAGCTGGTGGGGATGGGTGGCGGGGAGGAAAAGGAGTTTAAGCTTCTACTCCCCGAGGACTATGCCCAGGCGGAGCTGGCGGGCAAGGAAGCCAGCTTTAAGGTTAAAATTAACGAGGTAAAGCAACTAAAGCTGCCCGAACCGGATGACGAATTCGCCACCACGGTTAACCCCGAATTCAAGAGCTTCGACGAGCTTAAGAAAAGAGTCTCGGAAAACCTGAAGCTGATGGCGGAAGATAGAGCCAAGAGGGAGTTCGAGGAGAAGGTGGTGGACGCCGCCGTTGACTTGAGCCCGGTGGATTTCCCGCCGGTGCTGGTGGAGATGGAGATTGACCGTACCCTGGAGCAGCAGGCGCAGCAGCTGCAAGCCAACAACATGGGAATGGAAGAATACCTGAGCCGAATTGGCAAAAAAGAAGAAGAATTACGGGAAGAGCTTCGCCCCGCCGCCACCAAGAGGGTTCTTCGCTCGCTGGTATTAGGCCAGATTACCGAGGCGGAAAAAGTGGAGGTTAAAGGTGACGAGGTAGAAGCCGAGCTGGAAAAAATGATTCAGGGCGCCGGTGAGAAGAAGGACGAAGCCAGGAAGCAGCTCGATAACCCACAGGTGCGCAGTTCGCTGGAGCAGATACTGGCTACCCGTAAGACGGTGCAGCGGCTGGTGGAAATAGCCGGAAGTCCCAAGCGTGCCGTCAAAAGAGGCGGAGGTTCCAAGGGTGCCGGCAAAAAGTAATACCAGCCTGGCCAAAAGCGTTTGCCGCCTGTGCCTGAGTTGTTGTGGGATAGATGCCCACCTGGAAAACGGCAGGCTGGCTAAGGTCGGCGCCATGAAGGAACACCCCGTCCATCGACTCTGCGTCAAGGCTACGGCGATACCCGACTGGCTCTATTCCCCCCGCCGCGTCACCCATCCCCTGAAAAAGGTAAACGGGGAGTGGCAGGAGACTTCCTGGGACGACGCCCTGGGCATTATCGCCGAAAAACTGGGCGAGCTGAAGGTGAATTACGGGGCCAAGTCGCTGGTGGTGCACCTGGGCGAGCCACTGGTGGGCACCGAGGTGCCGCGTTTGGCCGTCAGGTTTTGCAGCCTATTCGGGACGCCCAACTATACCTCGGGGGCTTCCCTCTGTTTTGCCGCCAAGGGGATAGGGCACGGTTTATCCATAAATCGGCGCTTGTTCCCCTTAACGCCGAGCTACAAAAAGACCAGGTGTGTCGTTGTCTGGGGGCGCAACCCCGAGCAGTCCAAGATAGGCGAGCAAGCCGATGTCCTCGCCGCCCAGGAGCGGGGGGCGAAGCTAATCGTGGTCGACCCCAGGGCGACCTCGCTGGCCAAGAAAGCCGACCTTCACATCCAGATTAAGCCGGGCACCGACTGTGTCCTGGCGCTGAGCTTGATGCAGGTCATCATCGCCGAGGATTTATACGACAAGGACTTTGTCGAGAAATGGACCTTCGGCTTCGATAAGCTGAAAAAACACGTCCGGGGCTATAGCCCGGAGGCGGTGGCGGGAATTACGGGGGTCGCCGCCGATAAAATCAGGCAGTTCGCCAGAATGTACGCCACCACCAAGCCCGCCGCCGTGACTCAGGGCGTATCGCTGGACCACTGCGTCAACGGCGTGCAGAACAGCCGCGCTATATCAATACTTATTGCTATCACCGGCAACCTGGATATAGCCGGGGGCAATACCTATGACTTCCCCCTGCCCCAGACCAGCCTCAGGGTGAAGGGAAGGGTAAAGGTTGACGAGGTTATCGGCGCCCGGTACCCCATATTCAACAAGTTTGTCAGCGAGACGAGCGCCATGCCGGTGACCGAAGCCATACTTACGGGCGAGCCCTACCCGGTTAAGGCCCTCATCGTTCAGGGCTGCAATCCCGTCCTGACCTGGCCCAATAGCCATAAAGTAGTTAAGGCTTTCGAGAAACTGGACTTATTGGTGGTATCCGACCTTTTTATGACCGAGACCGCCGAAATGGCCGACATTTTCTTGCCCGCGGCCGCTTTCCTGGAGGGAAAGCTAATCATGGACTATGCCACCAAGGGGATACCGCTGATTATAATGGGGCAGAAGGCGGTCGAGCCTCCGGGCGAATGCAGGGAAGACTGGCAGTTGTGGTCGGAGCTGGGCAAGAAGATGGGCTATGCCGATTACTTCCCCTGGCGGTACGCCGACGAGCTTTTCGCCTACCTGCTCAAGCCTTCGGGTATAACGCTGGAGCAACTGAAACAGAACCCAGGTGGTATATTCTACGGGGATTACGACCACCGACGTAAATACGAGGCGACAGGCTTCGGTACGCCCTCGGGCAAGGTGGAAATCTTTTCGCCGACGCTGGCCGCCTACGGCTACGACCCCCTGCCCACCTTTACCCCGATGGCAAAGCCGCCCGACGACTATCCCTTAACCCTGATTAGCGGCACCAGGACGATTGCCTATACCCATTCCCAGTACCGCGATATCGCCCGACTCAAGAAGCTGGAGCCTGAGCCGCTGGTGGAGGTTAACCCCGAGCCGGCCGGAAAATTGGGCATCGCCGACGGCGAAATGATAATCGTGGAGTCGGCCAGGGGCAGTATCACCCTCAAGGCCAGGATTATCCCCGATGTCCCGCCCACGGTAATCAGCCTGCAGCACGGCTGGAAGGAAGCCAACGCCAATCTCCTCACCGATAATGAGCCCTTCGACCCCATTTCGGGCTATCCCGCCTTTAAGACCATCCCCTGTCGGGTGAGAAAAATCGAAGAATGAGTTATAATTAATTAAACGGTAGATCCTACATAAAGATAGCGGGAGGAAAGAAATGAATATCCAGCCGATGAATGTTATCCCCGGCGTGGTTGAGAGCGGGCCCAGAGGTGAAAGGTTTTGGGATATATACTCGCTGCTGTTAAAAGAGCGCATAGTTATGCTATTCACGCCGATTACCGACCCGGTGGCTAATACTACAATCGCTCAGCTTCTCTATCTGGAGCGGGAAGACCCCGATAAGGACATCAGCATGTATATTCAGAGCCCTGGCGGCATCATCTCTTCAGGTCTGGCTATCTACGACACCATGCAGCTGATAAAGCCCGATGTTTCAACTATCTGTGTCGGCCAGGCAGCCAGTATGGCTACCGTGCTGCTCTGCTCCGGGGCTAAGGGCAAACGCTATGCCCTGCCCAACGCAACGATACACATGCACCAGGCGGTGGGGGGCGCTCAGGGGCAGGCTTCCGACATCGTTATTGCGGCGCGGGAGATCGCGCGGCAGCAGGACTTGATAAAAGACATTATCGTCAAGCACACGGGCCAGCCGATAGATAAGGTAACCCATGATACCGACCGCGACTTCTACCTGAACCCCGAGCAGGCGGTCGAGTACGGCATCGTTGACGAAATCCTGGACAAGCCCAAAGACAAAGAGAAGTAGCTACAATTACTGCTTATTTACCGTAGCGCAGAGCCAGTTCTTCGGCAGTGGGCAGACCGTGTCTGGCTCCCGTACGACTGATACAGAGCTTAGCCACGAAATCGCCCAGCCGCCCGCATTCGGCCAGTCCCTTGCCTTTGACTACCCCGTATAGGCAGCCAGCGGCAAAGGCGTCACCAGCACCGGTGGTATCCACCTCGGCGACCAGATTGTGGTTGGACGGCTCTATAATATATTCGTTATCGGCGTCCCTGATATAACTGACGGCGGTGGTTTTTCCCAGCTTTTTGCCCTTGCCCAGCGTCACCACCACAGTGCGGCAACCCGCTTGCAGGCACTTTTGCGCTCCAGCCTCCACGTCTTCCCCGGTTATCTGCTCAAGTTCACGCTGGTTAACAAAGAGCAGATAGGTGCGGCTCAAAAAGGGCGCCAGGGTGTTTATACCTTTGACGGCATAGATGGCCCCGGGGGTGAAGCTGAGCTTGACCGACTCATCCAGCCTGAGTATCAGCCCTAAAGATAGCTGGAACTGGCTGTCGTCGGCGAAGGACGTGAGGTGGATAATATCCGCCTGATTTATGTAGCCGAAGTTCAGGTCGTCCAGGTCGAGCTGGCTGTTGGCTCCGGGCTGGACGTAGAGCGAGCGCCGCCCACCCCGGTCGCTGAGGCCCAGTACCGAGCCGGTCTTGGCTTTGGGCTTTACCACTATCCGGCTGGTATCCACCCCTACCTTCTCGAAATCATTGAGCAGTATCTTGCCCTCTTTATCGTCGCCGACAACGCCGCAGAAACCGGTGCTTATCCCCAGTTTGGCCAGGCCGTAGATGGTGTTGGCTGCCGAGCCACCGGGAAATGATTTGGCCCAGTCCACCACCGTTTCGCCGTCTTCAAGGATACGCTCTACCTTATATATGTGGTCGGTATTGAGCGCCCCAACCCCGATTATTTGAATTTTGCTCATACTATTACCCTAATTTCCCCGCTTCCTCCCTGACCAGTTTTCTTATTCTCTTATGGACGTCAATGACATCCTTTATGTCTTTCCGGCCCGAAAGCCAGTGGAAGTTGTTATTATCGCCCTTGGTTCCCCACTTCTCCTTGTATTTTACCACTCTTTCCGTCCAGGGGCGGCCGTCCTTCTGCCACGCCTCCAGAATCTCCTTGAGGTCGAAGATGGAGGTGGAGGCTAAAGACATGGTGGCGTGGGGCAGGGCGTACTCGTTGGCGTTGAAGGCTATAGCCAGCCCCCCCGCCGCCTCCACCGCCTGGAGCATTCTGAAATCGGTGATGCTGTCGCCGACAACCACCCATTTGTCTAAAGGCTGTTCGGTCTTATCGGCGAACTTGTTTAGCGCTGTCACCTTGCGCCTGCCGCCGATAGGCTTGACCTCTTTTATGGCTTCGCCCAGCTCTGTTTCGGGCAGTTTTTCCCAGAAGAATTTGTCCAGGCTTTTTTTGATGCGCTCGTCGTCGGTAGGAGGGTGCATGGCCAGTATGTCTTCTTCCGCCTGCTTGAGCAGCTGGTTTTCTTCTTTAGTCAGGGTCGCCCGGAACTTGTCGAGGGGAAAGGGAGTGCAGGCGACGTTATGGAGGTAGATGTCCAGCTTCTGGGTTATGGGCGTGGCGTACTGCTCGTAGGTGGTGCTGATGCAGAATACCTTCCAGCTGGCGGACTGGAGCCAGGATACGAGCTTAGCCGCGCCCCCGGTCAGGCTGGATTCGTTGGCCAGTTTGGCGATGTTGTCCTCGGTTATGTTGTGCAGGATTAAAAAGGGCACGATGAGGGCTAGGGTATCTCCGGGCTCGTAGTCGGGTCTTTCTTCCAGTGTGAGCAGGTCGTCGTAGCGGCTGATGACCTCGAAAATCTTATCGCCGTTGAGGAAGAGTTTCATCAGGTCGTAGGCGTTATCCTGGGGGGATAGGGGGCCTTCGAGGTCAAAGCAGATGAATTTCGGCATTAGTTTTCTACCTTATCTCCTGCGTTGTTTATTCCACCCAACCCACCACCTTTGTTAGCGGACGTATTATCGTCCCACCCAATACCCACCCTATAAAGGTTAAACCTCTATATACTCCTTATTGGAGAGTTTCCCCACCCCGCTGTCATTTTTATTTTACCAGTCTATCAATCTCTTCGGTTAGATTATACCCTTTAATCGGCTTGCCGTCAGCACCGACCACCTTGCCCCCCTTTATCCTGACCTTGCCCCGGCTGAAGGCCTTGAGGGTGGCTATTATCAAGGGGAACTCGCGAGCCAGGCCGTGTCGGCGTATGGTTTTAAAGAGGTAATTGTTTTCGCCCTGAGCCTTTTGTATCTCTTCGACGGACTTCCCTTCGACCTCCTGCCAGTATTTATCAAAAGGCTCGCCCTTGATGGGGAAGGTGCAGTAGGTTGCTGGTGGCCCCTCGTCCAGCTCGGGCGTTACCAGGTGCATCATCACCCCCGTCTTTTCGGCTTTGTTTTCAATAAGCTGCCAGATTACCTCCTGCCAGGTGCCCTTGGGGCCGCCGGGGGCGGCGGGGTGGAGGTTAATCATATCATATTTCTGGCACATCTCCCCGCCGACGATGAGCATATAGCCGGCTAGGACGCAGAGGTCGGCGCCAAAGCCCTTTAATCGCTTCATCACCTCGCGGTCGTAGGCGAGGCGCCACTCCGTTGATAGTCTGGGCTGGTTAGTATTGAATTCTTTTGAGGAGAAGGAAATGAGGGGCAGCCCGTAGCTCTCGACCAAATCCAGGAAGAGGTCGCTGTCTTTAGCTTCGCCATGCTGGCGGTTGCAGAAGACGAAGGCTATCTCAGCCTCGATTTCGCCGAGGGCGATGCTCCGTTGTGCCACGGTGAGCAGGTCGCGGGCGGCTTTATCTCGCCCGGTGGAGAACCAACCCGGTCGATAGTTTTTCAATAATACCCCCTTTAAAATCGGGGTTTTTGTGCATTATAACGTGCGTATATCTTCCCACCCAGAACCTGCCCTTTTAAGCTTACAGCTCGTTTCCTCCCCACCTCCTACTGTTATCCTCTTAGTTTACTCTTGATTCTTGCCCAGAGGCTGGCGAAGTGGACTAAAGGGCTGGTGCGGCGCCCTGAGATTTTACCCTTTTTCAGGGCTTCGAGGAAGTCGTCCCGGCCCTTGAACTCGGGCATCTCCACGTAGGCGTTGCCGATCTCCCTTGGGGTGTGGGCGTCGCTGCCGGCACTGCGGACGAGACCGTGCTTGGCGGCAAAGGCTTCGGCTTTCACCGAATCTCTGCCTAAAATACCACGGGCGTTAAGCACCTCGAAAATATCTATCTGGTCGGCGATTTCCTCGATGACCTGGTTCTTTAGCGCCGAGTGGCGGAAGGTATCGAAGGGGTGGGGGATGCATACCAGCCCGCCCTGAGCCCTGATTCGGGATATTACCTCCGGCACCGGCAGCCCGCTGGGTATGGTTTCTTCCAGGAACATACCCATAATTTCGCCGTAGGGGGTCAAGACCTCCTCGGCGACGATTACCCTGAAGGGCGCTATCTCCCGCAGCTTTAGCGCGCCCTCGGCGGTGCCATGGTCGCAGAGGGCGATGCAGTTCACCCCGACTTCCTGGCAGCGTTCGATTATCTTTTCCAGGGGCATATTGCAGTCCATAGAGTATTGGCTGTGCATGTGAAGGTCGGCTTTCAGCAATTTAGCTTAACTCACCCTTTCTAGGTATTGGCCGGTGCGGGTGTCGACCTTAATCATATCGCCTTTGTTGATAAACAGGGGCACCTGGATGGTGATGCCCGTCTCCATCTTAGCCGGCTTGTTGCCCGCGGTGGCGGTATCCCCCTTGAAACCGGGACCCGTCTCCGTAACCTCGAGCTCGACGGTGATGGGCATTTCCACCCCTATCAGCTTGCCCTGGTAGCTCGTTACTTCCACCGATGCGTTCTCCTTCAGATAGTCGAGGGCGTCGCCGAGCTGCTCGGAGGATATCGGTATCTGCTCGAAGGTCTTTTCGTCCATAAAGTAGTAGGCGTCGCCGTCGTTGTAGAGATACTGCATGGCGCGCGAGTCCAGCCGCGCCCGCTTGAACTTTTCGCTGGCCTGAAAGGTGCGCTCGATGGTGTGGCCGCCGCGGATATCGCGCATCTTCATTTTAACCATGGCGCTGCCGCGCCCTATCTTGATGTGCTGGTAGGACATAACCTGATAAAGCTTGTCTTCCAGCTCGATGGTAATCCCTTTTTTCAGTTCACCGCTGTCAATCATAGCTCAAACTCCACTGGTTCTAGTTCTAGACTGTCTAGTTCTCGGCTTTAGAGATTTGCTTTAATTTCCCCTTCTCCATCACCACTATATCCTCGATTCTGACCCCTCCCCACCCCTCAAGATAAATACCGGGCTCTATAGTAAAGGCCATATTGTCGCTTAGCCTGTCCGTCGAGTTGGGCCCCAGGCGCGGCAGTTCGTGGGGGGCTAAGCCTACCCCGTGTCCCAGTCCGTGCCCGAACTTCTCGCCGTAGCCGCCCTCCTCAATGACCATCCTGGCTATTTGGTCGGCGTCCCCGCCGCTCATCCCCTCTTTGATGATGGCTATCGCCGCTTTTTGGGCACCGAGGACGGTATCATGTACCTTTTTAAAGGTTTCATCGGGAGCGCCCAGGCAGAAAGTCCGACTCAGGTCGCTGCCGTAGCCTTCCACTCTGGCGCCGATATCAATTACTATCGACTCCGCCTCCCCGATTGCCCGTGCCGAGGGCAGGGCGTGGGGCAGGGCGGCATTGGGGCCTGACCCGACGATAATCTCAAAGGGAACGGGCTGGCTGCCTGCCTCCCGCATAAACCGCTCAATCTCCCAGGCGGCTTCCAGTTCCGTCATGCCGACGCGAAGTTTTTCCCGAATATGATTCATGGCGGCGTCGGCAATCTCGGCGGCTCTGGTTATAAGCTCGATTTCCTCAGGCTCTTTTAGCGCCCGCAGCCATTCCACCACGCCTTCGGTAGGGATAAGCTTGAGCCCGGAGTTGCCTTTATTCAGTATATCACATAACCGCTGGTGCTGGGCGAAGGCGGTATGCTCGGCCTCAAAGCCCAGCCGCTTTATGCCCAGCCCCGCCACCAGTTGGGGGAACCACCGGCTCATATCGCCGCTTATGGTGAAGAGCTTGTAGTCGAGCGCCTGGCTCTTTGCCTGGGTGGTATAGCGGGAATCGGTGGCTATAATTCTATCCTTTGGCGTGATAAACAAAAAGCCCGCCGAGCCGTTAAAACCGGAGAGGTAGCGCCTGTTTTCCGGCTGGGAGATAAGGATGCCTTCGATATCTTTTTCCCCCAGTTTGCCGATGAGCCTCTGTATCCTATCCCTTATCATCGCCGTTCTCTTTAGCCAGCGGGTGCGCCGCCAGGTAGACCTTCCTGGCTTGCTTCTTGGTAACGTGGGTGTAAATCTGGGTGGACGATAGCCGCGCGTGCCCCAGAAGCTCCTGGACGACCCTGAGGTCGGCGCCGCCGTCGAGCATATGGGTGGCGAAGGTGTGGCGCAGCATATGGGGGTGCACCCGTTTTTTAAGCCCGGCTACACTGGCGTACTTTTCCAGTATCTTCTGCACGCCTCTTTCGGGGAGGCGCTGGCCGTAGCGGGTGAGGAAGACGGCGTTGCTCCTTTTTGCCGTCAGCAATTTGGGTCTGCCCTGCTCGAAGTAATTGCGCAGCGCTTCGGCGGCGGGTAGCCCCATGAGCACTACCCGCTCTTTGGAGCCCTTGCCCCAGACGCGGATTTCGTTGCTGTCCAGGTTGATTTGCCCCAGCTCCAGCCCGGTAAGCTCGCTGACCCTCAGCCCTGAGGCGTAGAGCAGTTCCAGTAAGGCGCGGTCGCGAAGCCCCTGGGGGGTGGAGAGGTCGGGGGCTTCCAGCAGCCGCTTTACCTCGTCGAGGGTCAAAAATGAGGGCAGGCGCTTGTCCAGCTTGGGCGAGGAGACGCTTTTGATGGGGTTGGCTTCGATTATCTTTTCCCGCACCAGGTAGCGGTAGAAGGAGCGGATAGCTGAGAGCTTGCGGGCGATGCTGGCTTTGACGATGCCCCGCCCCACCAAATGCGCCAGGTAGTCGCGCAGGACGTGACGGTCTACCTCGTCGAGGGTGGCGACCTTTTTTTCTTTGAGGAAGTAGAAGAAGTCGAGGAGGTCGGCTTTGTAGTTGCGTATGGTATAGGCGGAGGCGTTGCGCTCGGCTTCAAGGTGGTTGATGTATCGGTTAAAGATTTCCTGCATATAAAGTTTTCCCCCTCCCCACTCTGTCAGCGGACGTTTTTCTGACCCACCCAAATCCCACCCTATAAGGGTGGTACCCCTTATATATCCTCCTGTACCCCCACATCATCATATTTTAGCTCTAGGTCTTTTTCCTAGTGGTGCTCTTTTTCTTAGTTGTCGTCTTCTTGGTAGCCTTCTTAGTCGTCTTTTTAGCCTTGGTCGTTGGTTTGACGGGGGCTTTGGCTTCGGTAGCCTCGGCTTCGCCCTCGTCTAATTCTGCCACCTTCCCCCTGAACGCGCACTTGGTGCATTTGGCCAGGTTGCCTCTATAGGCGGTGAGCAGCCCGCCGCACCGGGGGCAGGGTTGGGGTAAAGGCTTGAGGTTGATGGCGAAGGTACAGTCGGGGTAGTTGCTACAGCCGTAAAAAATGCGCTTCTTCTTGCTCTTCTTCTGCACGATATCCCCGCCGCACTGGGGGCATTTGACGCCGACCTTTATCTGGAAAGACTTGGTGAATTTGCAGTCGGGGTAGCCGCTGCAGGCTATGAACTTGCCGAAGCGCCCGAACTTGACCACCATGGGCTTGCCGCACTTGGGGCATATCTCGTCGGTGGTTTCCTCCACCGTTACCTTTTCCATTTTCTCGGCGGCGCTCTCCAGGCTCTTCTCGAAGGGGGTATAGAACTCCTGGATGACCACCGCCCAGTTTTTGTCCTCGTTAGCCACTTTGTCTAATTCGTCCTCCATATAGGCGGTGAAGTTAATATCGAGGATGCCGGGGAAGTGCTTGGCCAGCAGGTCGTTGACGACGAAACCCAGCTTGGTGGGTTGAAAACGCCCTTCGGTCTTGTCCACATACTCTCTATCCTGGATGGTGGAGAGTATGGGGGCGTAGGTGCTGGGACGCCCGATGCCCCACTGCTCCAGCATCTTAATCAGGGTAGCCTCGGTGAAGCGCGGCGGGGGCTTGGTGAAGTGCTGCTCGGGAAACAGCGCTATTAGCTTCAACCTATCGCCCTTGGTTAGCTGGGGTAGGGTGGGGCCGGGCTTCTCCTCGGCTTCGTCCTTGCTCTCGGTATATAAAACCATAAAGCCGGGAAAGGTGTTGACCGAGCTGGTAGCCCTTAATAGATAGCCGGTGTTGGAAAGCGAGTGGCGGGCTTGAATATCGACGGTGGTGTTATCAAAAGTCGCTGCTGCCATCTGGCTGGCGACCATTCTTTTCCAGATAAGCTGGTAGAGCCTGAACTGGGCATTGCTCAAAAATTGCTTAAGAAAGTCAGGCTCGCGGTGGATTTTAGTGGGGCGGATGGCTTCGTGTGCCTCCTGCGCCCCCTTGACCGCCCTGGTGAAGGCGCGGGCGTGGGTGGGGAGGTATTCGGCGCCATACTTCTGGGTGATGAACTCCCTGGTCTCGGCAATAGCCGGGCGGGCCACCCTTGTCGAATCGGTGCGCATGTAGGTGATAAGTCCCACCGTGCCCTCTTTGCCGATGGGCAAACCTTCGTAAAGCTCCTGGGCGACGCTCATCGTCAGCTTGGCGCTGAAACGGAGCTTGCGCCAGGCTTCCTGCTGCAGGGTGCTGGTGATGAAGGGTGGGGCGGGCTGGCGGGTAGCTTTCTTGGTGGCTACCTTGGCTACCTTGTAGCTGGCTTTTTCCAGCTTTTCGCCGAGTTTAGTGGCTTCTTCTTTGTTCTTAATCTCCAGCTTGGTGCCGTCGGCAAGCCCGATTAATAGCGCTTTGAAGGTGGCTTTACCCGTCGCCTTGGCCAGCTCGGCTTCAATCGTCCAGTACTCCACGGGGACGAACTTCTCGATTTCGCGCTCGCGGTCGACGACGATTTTCACTGCCACTGACTGGACTCTGCCCGCCGACAAGCCCCTTCTTACCTTCTGCCAGAGCAGGGGACTGATTTTATAGCCGACCAACCGGTCCAGTATGCGCCTTGCCTGCTGGGCGTTGACCAGTTGCATGTTGATGTCATGGGGGTGCTCAAAGGCGCGCTTGATGGCTTCCTTGGTGATTTCGTGGAAGACGACGCGGCGGTAGGGCTTGTGGTCGCTCCGGGTCACCTCCTGTAGGTGCCAGGAGATAGCCTCCCCCTCGCGGTCGGGGTCGGTGGCCAGGTATATGGCGGAGGCGGTCTTAGCCGCCTTCTTGAGCTCGTTGACAATCTTGGTTTTAGCCCGGGGGACGACGTATTTGGGGGCAAAGCCCTCTTCAAGGTCTACGCCCAGCTGACTCCTGGGCAGGTCTCGCACATGCCCCATAGAAGCCTTGAGGCTGTAGCTGCTGCCCAGCAGCTTGCTCAGCGTCCTTGCCTTGGCCGGCGATTCGACTATAACCAGCTTTTTGCTTGACATAAATCAGTCTACCTTTACTTTATATACCTCGCGGACTTCGCGGGAGAGAATATAGTTCATCGTGCCTACCTGCCTCACCATACCCTTGAGTTCCATCATAGCCAGCGTGCTGCTGACGGTGGCTACGGGCAAGCCGCTGCCGCGGCAGACCTCATCTATATGGGTCGGCTCGGCGCTTAACTGCTTGAGCAGGAGCGACTCGGTGTCGGAGGCGGGGATAATCTCTTTAAGCTCTATCTGGTGGGCTACCGCCCTCAGGTTCAGTTCTTCCAAAATATCGGTGTAGTCGCGGATTAGCTTGGCGCCTTCCTGGATAAGGTTGTTGGTGCCACGGCTGGTCGGAGAGAGAATGCTGCCCGGAACGGCGAATACCTCCCTGTTTTGTTCCAGCGCCAGGCGGGCGGTAATCATGGCACCGCTGGTATCACCAGCCTCGACCACCAGCACCCCCAGGCTCAGCCCGCTCATAATACGGTTGCGCAGGGGGAAGTTTTCTCTCCTGGGCTCGGTGCCCAGAGGGAACTCGCTTATCAGCGCACCGTTGTCGGTGATAGTCTGTGCCAGCGAGGCATTCTCGCTAGGGTAAACGATATCCAGCCCGCAGCCGAAGACGGCAATCGTCCTGCCGCCCGCTTCCAGGGCGCTACGGTGGGCTATGGAATCGATGCCTCTGGCTAAGCCGCTGACGATGGTTATTTTATTTCGAGCCAGGTCGGCGGCTATCTCTTCGGCGGCCTGCCGTCCGTAAACGGTGGCCTTGCGGGTGCCCACCACCGCCAGGCACCACTCGTCCTGAGGTATGATGGCACCCTTGACATAAAGTATGGGGGGATAATCGTATATCTGCTTGAGCCGGGCGGGATAGTCCGCATCGTGGCAGGTAAAGGCCTTTACCCCGTGGCGTTCCAGCTTTTCCATTTCTTCTTCCAGGGAAATCTTAGGTCGCCAGTTGACGATGGCGTTTACCGAACCCTTGTCCAGCCCGGCGCGGCTTAGCTCGTCGGGGGTAGCCCGCCAGGCGGCTTCCATGTTGCCGAAGTGGCTTTCCAGCCGGGAGAGTTTGACCCGCCCGATGCGGGGTATCAGACTGAAGCCGACCCAATATTTGAGGTCTTGATTATTCATTGGCAAGGCAATTCTAGCACAGGGGTGAACCAGTGGCAATCGGGGGCGGGCAGGCTTTGATTACGAAAACGTTAACTGCGGTTTCTCAGGATTAACAGCGAGCAGATGACAGCTACTCCCAGCATTATACTCCCGGCAACGGTGAAGCTGGTTTCAAAGCCGTAGCGGTCGGCGAGGAAGCCCATTGCCGGCAGGCTTAAGCCGATGCCTCCCCGGCTGACGGCGTAGTAGATGCCGAGCACGGTGGAGCGGCGGTGGGGTGGGGCGTGGGTTATAATATGAGACTCGGTGACGGGCATGGCGATATACATACAGATGCCGAGTATGAGTAGGACCGCCCAGACACTCCAGCCCAGCGATGTCATGCCGAGCAGATGCAGGGCGGGGCCGGCGATAAGGCTCACCGTTAGCATCATCGGTATTGTGCCCAATCGGTCGGAAAGGTAGCCGCCGAGGGGGCCCGCCAAGAACCCGGCGAAGTGGAAGAGGGAGAAGAGGAGGGCGCCCATGTCCTCGCTGGCGTTGAGGTCGTCCACGGCGAAGAGGGCGATATAGGCTGTCACCCCCATTATCAGCACCTGAAGCATCATGCCCAGGGTGATAATGGGGATGAGCCGCCGTACGCTGCCGGGGCTCTGGCTGCTTTCGGGCTGGATGTCGGCGGCCGCAGGGGCGGCTTTTTTGGCATAGCCACTCCTGCCCAGGAGCACGAATAGTATAATGCCGATGATAAAGGCGGGTATTGCCATGGTGATGATAGTCCCCCGCCAGCTTAGGGTCTGGAAGATGGCGGCGGCGATGAGGGGTGTCAAAAAGAAGCTGGCCGTACCGCCTATCTGGTGCAGCCCCAGCGCGCTGCCCCGATATTTCTTGTCCACCGATGCCGAGACCAGGGGGGAGGCGGCGGGGTGATAGCCCCCGCCCATTACCCCAAGCAGTATCATGAAAATAAACATTGTCATATAGGAGGGGGCAAGGCCGGCCAGTATGGCGAAGAGGGCAACCCCGGAGATGCCCAGGGTAATCATCAGGCGGGGGCCGAGGCGGTCGGAGAGCCAGCCCGCAGGCAGGTGGCTGGCGCCGTAGGCAATATTGAAGCCGGACATCATCCAGCCGAATTGCTCGTAGTTGAGGGAGAATTCGTCACGGATGAAGGGGGAAAGGGGTTGGAATATGGCCGCGGTGAAGTGGTGGCTGAAGTGGGCCAAAATGAAAAGGGGCAAAAGCCCCGTCATCGTGGAGAGAAACTTCGGTTTCTTGATAGCACTTTCTTTCTAGTACGTTATTTATAACTGAAAAGTTTATTTGGCCTGCCAGCCGAAGCCTTGGCGTAGGCTGGCGGAGAGGGTGGGATTCGAACCCACGGTAACCTTACGGCTACACACGCTCTCCAGGCGTGCCTGATAGGCCACTCCAGCACCTCTCCTTATAATATCTGGCCTGCCGGCCGAAGCCTTGGCGTAGGCTGGCGGAGAGGGTGGGATTCGAACCCACGCTCCGGAATAACCGGAGACCGCTTTTCGAGAGCGGCACCATAAACCACTCGGACACCTCTCCTTAGCTTCCCGATTATACCAAAAGTTCTCGTTGAGGCAAAGTCGCCATATTGACACCTGTCGGAGCAAGTGATAACTTTGATTTGAGGTCCGGTGCTTAAGATGTTTACCGCAATCATAAAACGATTGGCCTGGCTGATAGTTATCATGCTTGTTGTCCAGTTGGGCATCTCCAGCCCGCTGCAAGCGGCAGAGGAGCCGGCCCAGGTTAAGCAGTTGAGCTTTGTTTTCCTGCACGGGGCGGCGGGCAATCCCTGTTCCATGCAGCTGCTGTCCGACATCGTATTGGAGGAGCTGGAGCCCTATATCCTTGCCTACGAAGAAGCCAATCCCGAAATAGACATTCAGGTCGATACCCTGAACCGTTGCTATCCCAGCGACGTGGATATGCAAATCTGGGCCAATAACATCGCCGACAGCATCAGCCGACACTTCCCCGACAAGCGGAATATCATACTGGTCGGGCATAGCGCTGGCGGCAAGGCGGCCCTTTATGCCATGGCCAATAATGTAGGCGGCATAACGGACAAGGTGGCCATGGTGGTGACGATAAATGCCCCGATTAAACCGCTAGGCGGCTATTACGTTACCGGCGGCGCTTCCGTAGTCGATTACTGTCGTGCCCGATGGCTGCTGGCGGACCAGGGGATTTGCAATTCGGTGACCAACTACGACAGCTCTGGGGACGGGGGGTGGGTGGTGGAAAATAAGCACTGGCTGGCTTTTATATCGGGTGAATCCGCCCCCGCCAGCCCCCAGTTCGATTTCGGCGGGGTTGACGGCTGGCCCAGGAACATGGATGATGGCGTATTACCGATCTCGGCGCAGTATGCCGATACGGCCGACGTTGTCTATTACGGGCAGCACGGTCACAGCGATTACGAAGAATCGGAGGTGGTGTCCGGCTTTATTGCCGAGCAAATCATCAAATATATCTTCGGCGGGGCTATAGACTGCTCGGTCTTTGTCCGCGGCAGCACCTTCGAGCACAAGGCTAACTGGCTGCTGGGGACGGATTACTGGGACGATATCCTGGGCGACGTTCTGGTGGATAGCGGACGATTGGAGCATATGAACGAGTCCTATTTCCGGTGGCGGGAATGGCAGGATGTGGTGGGGGAGTGCCCGGAAGGGAGTCTGCGCAGTAACTACCGTGTTGAAGTGGTAGACCCCTTCCTCTTTTTTACGGGCGTTGATAATGTATTCTGGTTTTCCCCTTCCGACGACCGGGATTGTCAGCTCTACATGTTAACCAGAGCCGCTCCCAGAAACCGTGTCAAGGTGGACTGGAAGATTTATCGGCAGGGGTTGTTGCCCGAAGGGGTCGAGCGCGACCGTTACGAGGTCGAGATATTCACCGGCACGCCGCTGACCGGTATCAAGGTGGTATCCTGGCTGAACGATGACCTCCGCGACGTGAGGATGCGAGCGGTGTCGCATGCGGAAAGCCCCTTCCGCTGGTTCCGGGCGGAGTGGAGAGTCTATGCCACGGAACCCAGGGAGAGGCAAATCATTGACGAGCTGCTTATCGATTCTCCGTCGTAGGAATGGCGCTGCTTAGACTCCCAGCTCTTTTCGAGTCTGTGCCAGGTGTACTAGGCTTTCCCGTGATACGATACCGATTATTTTATCGTTTTCTACGACCGGCATGTGGTCGACCCACTGCTCATCCATTTGACCGAGCACGCTGGCAGCCGATTGTTGGGGGTGGGCGAGCTTAAGCTCGCTGATGGGGGTCATGATTTTGTCTAGGTGAGAGCCCCGATGCCTTTTCGGCACCCGTTTTACATTTTCCATCGTCACTATGCCCTCTAGTTTATCGCTGTCGCCGATGAGGTAATAGCCCTGGCCGGTGGCCAGGATATATTCGCGGATGAGCTGGCTGACGGTGGACTGGGTGCTGAAGAGGGGGCACTCCCGGGTCATTATGTCCTCGGTCTTGACCTTTCGCAGGGCTTCACGCTGGATTGCACGACGGCGGCTACGAGCGGCGGCGGATTGCAGGACCCATCCTACACCCACTAACGTTAGCCCGTTGAACCATTGCTGTTCCGTAATCAGCAGCAGAATTCCGCCAGCGATAGTGAGTAAGCCGATAGTCCAGCCGATCAGGCTGGCGATGCGGGTGGAACGGTCATAATCACCGGTGACTTTCCAGAACAGCGCCCGCAGGAGCATGCCGGCATCTAGGGGGAAACCGGGAATTAAGTGGAATAGAAAGAGCATGAAGAAAATATAAGATAGCCACTGGATAAGCACGTAAGCCACCACGCTGCCGGTGTTGAACAGTGTGGCGTAAATCCCGTAAAAGATGCCGACCAGCAACAGGGTGGACAAGAGCCCCGTCGCCGCTATCAGCAACTCAAGAATGGGGCGAGTAGCCTCTTTGCTTATCTCGGCCCCCCCGCCGAAGACGAATAGGGTGATGTGTTTTATGGGAATGCCTCTGTTGATGGCTACCAGGCTGATGATAAACGAACGGATGCTTACCGATATGAGGAAAAGCAGACTGGTGACCAGGCCCAGGACTACCCTTTGCCATAAGGGAAGTGCCTCGGGGAACTGGGTCACCATGATGGCGGTTATCAGGGCAAAAGCCAGCAACCAGGTATAGTGCAGGCGTACGCTAACTCCGAAAATCCGCCCCATCTTAGGTAGGCCTTCCATCTTCCCTCCGGACTAAATATACCTTATTAACCGATTTATGGCTACCCTTTGGCTGGGGTTTAGCTTGACGGGCGTCTAGTGCTCAATCTGTACCAGCTGGTAGCGCAGCTTGCCTGCCGGCGCCGTTATCTCCACAGTATCTCCCTCGGTGCGCCCGATAACGGCTTTGCCGATGGGGGAATGGCTGGAAATCTTGCCCCGGGTCGGGTCAACCTCGCGGGGGCTGACGATGGTATAGCGGAGCTCCTCGCTGGAGGCTTCATCACGCAGGACGATGCTATTCCCCACGCTGACCTTGGGGGCGGCTTGTTGCTTTTCATCAATGATAGTCGCCGATTTCAGGATTGCTTCCAGCTCCATAATCCGCCCTTCCAGGTACCCCCGTTCCTCTTTAGCGGCGTCCAGGGGGGCGTTTTCGCGGAAGTCCTTGTCCGCCGCCGCCCGCTTTATATCCTCGATAATCTTGGGCCGCCGACTCGTGAGTTCGGCTATTTCGGCCTTAAGCTTATCGTATCCCTGCCGGGTCAGGGAGGTGGGGGGTGGCAGGTTGCGCCTCGATGAAGAGGTGAGGCCGCTTTTCGTCTTTTTGGGCTTGAGGTGAGCCGCCAGGTTGGCCTTGTTCCAGCCCTGCTTCCGGGCATAGCCTAAAAAGGCTCTTACCGTCTCAAGATTGCTCAGATAGCTGGTGTGTAATGACGATAGCCGGGCGGCGTAGTCAGCCACCTCGCGGGGGGTGAGTTCGGCGAAGGGGCGCTCCCCGCCGTACCAGCGCACGAATCCGTATATCGCCTGCTGGCCAGCCTCGCCTTCCTTGGGGGAAAGGGTGGCCAGAAAGCTGATGGCGGCTTCGCTTAAGTTAGGATTCTGGCTGGTGTTATCCATCTTGCGACCCTTTCGCAATCTTCAGGGCGACCTCGGCGGCTCTTCGTCCGGAGAAGAGCATGCCGCCGAAGGTGGGGCCCATGCGGGGCAGCCCGTAAACGCTGGCTACCGCCATGCCGGCCACAATCAATCCGGGATAGACTTCGCTGGTGCGCTCGACGACCGCTTCTTCCGATTTTTCAATCCAGAGAGCGCCTTCCCCTTTTACCTTGAGCATGTCCCGCTGTACCAGCTTCTTGACGACCTCGGCCTCGTGGCCGGTGGCATCAATCACCACCTTTGTCTCTAGGGGGACGGGGTCTAAGGCAGCAACCTCTTTGGGGAGGTGGTTTATCGGGCTCCAGTTGACCACCACCCCGGCGATCCGCTTGTCTTCACGGACGACGATATCTTCGACAAAGGTCAGGCTGAAAATCTTGGCTCCGGCGTCGCAGGCGGCGGCAATGAGGCTGGCGCAGGCGTGGGGGGCATCGGCTACATAGAGCCCCTCGCCGGCCGGTGAGTAGGGCACCTTCAACTCGTCGAGAAATTCCTGGGCGGGCGCCCTTAAGGTAAACTTATTCATAAAGTAGCCACCGACCCAGAAGCCGCCGCCCAGGTAGTTGTTACGCTCTATAATCACGACCTTAAGCCCAGCCCTGGCCAGGTCGCGGGCGGCTACCAGCCCGGCAGGGCCGGCGCCGACGATAATGACATCGCTTTCGACGTATTCCTCGAACTGCTTGAGGAAGCTGCCGACGATAGCCCTGGTGACTTCCCCTTCCCGTGTCGGGTGAAATAGTGGCATATTAATCTCTCCTCTCTCTAACTAGCAATTGATTGCCGGGATATTTAAATACTTTTCCACCAGCTCCATGGCGCAGAACTGCCCGCACATGCTGCAGGCCGAGCCGGTGGAGGTATGCTTGCCGTGAACGCGGCGAGCCAGCGCGGGGTCTAACGATAGCCGGGCTTGCTCTTCCCAGTCCAGCTTCTTGCGGGCTATTGCCATCTTTTTATCCTGCTCGGTGGCACCTGAGATTCCTTTAACGATGTCGGCGGCGTGGGCGGCGATGCGCGAAGCGATAACGCCTTGCCTTACATCCTCGGGGTCAGGCAGGGAGAGGTGCTCGGCGGGGGTTACGTAGCACAGGAAGTCGGCGCCAGCAGCGGCGGCGATAGCCCCGCCGATAGCACCGGTGATGTGGTCGTAGCCGGCAGCTATATCGGTGACTAAAGGACCTAAAACATAGAAGGGCGCCCCCTGGCAGATAGCCTTTTCCAGTTTGACGTTGGCTTCGATATGGTTTAAGGGCAAATGTCCGGGACCCTCGACCATCGCCTGGACTCCAGCCTGGCGTGCCCGATTGACCAGCTCGCCGATAGCCAGCAGTTCCTCGACCTGAGCCTGGTCGGTGGCGTCAGCCAGGCAGCCAGGGCGCATGCCGTCACCCAGGCTGAGAGTAACATCGAACTCTTTGGCTATCGCCAGCAGGCGGTCATAGTTTTCGTAGAGGGGGTTTTCGCAGTCATTGTGGAGCATCCAGCCGATGAGAAAGGCACCTCCTCTGGATACCACGTCAGCCACTCTCCCTTGCTGCCTTAGCTTGTCCACGGCGGCGCGGGTGACGCCGCAGTGCACGGTCACAAAATCGACGCCGTCGCGGGCGTGCTCTTCGATAGCAGCGAAAAGCTCATCCACGGTCATCTTGACGATAGCGCCGTGACGGGCGATGGCTTCGATACCGGCCTGATAGACGGGCACCGTGCCTATGGGTAGGGTGCTGGCGGCAATGATAGCCCGCCGAATGGCCGATATGTCGCCGCCGGTGGACAGGTCCATAACGGTATCGGCGCCGCTGTCGGCAGCCACCTTGAGCTTTTCCAGCTCGGTGTCCATGTCGCCGAAGTCGGAGGAAGTGCCGATATTGGCGTTGACCTTGGTCTTGATTCCCTGCCCGATGCCGCTGGGGACGAGGTTTTTATGGTTGATATTGGCGGGAATGACGATTGTGCCCCCAGCCACCCCCCGCCGTATGACCTCCGCCTCTACTCCTTCATGCTCTGCCACCAGGCTCATCTGCGGGGAAATTTTGCCTTCTCTTGCCAGTTCCAGTTGTGTCATAACTGCCTCCCCAGAAAATAATAAAACCAAGGGTTTTTAGGCGGTCAAACTAAACCCTTGGCTTCTTTCATTGCTGCTTCCCTCCGCTCGTATTACCGAGATCAGGTTCCAAGGGTTGTCCTTTCTCGAAGGACTCTCAGCCTTTTATAGCACCCCTAGCGGAATTATTTAATTAATCCCTACATAGAAATATAGCATAAAGGGGGTGGAAATGCAAAGGGGTTTCCTTCCCCCCACCAGGTGTTTGTCCCACCCAATACCCACCCTATAAAGGTTAAGCCTTTATAGATTCCTTATTCTGGGTTACGCCCCAACCCCCCGTTTTGGGGTGTTTAAGATGGGCGAAGCCCCTCTTTACATTAAAGGGCAGTGGGTGGGAATAGATATAAAACGGGGTGGGGTGGTGGTATAATTCGTGTATGGAAAAACTAAAGGCTGGTGCGAAGAAGCTGGGACTGGAGCTTACAGAAAGCCAGCTTGAGCAGTTCGATATCTATTATAGCGAGCTGGTGGACTGGAACGAGCAGATAAACTTGACCGCCATCACCGATTACGAGGAGGTGCAGCTAAAGCACTTCCTCGATTCCCTGACAATAGCCCTAGCCTGGCAGCCAGCCGGGGGCAATACCGTTATCGATGTCGGCACGGGCGCGGGCATACCCGGAATACCGCTCAAGATTGCTTTTCCCGATATAAAGCTGGTCTTGCTGGAGGCTACGGCTAAAAAAGTTTCCTTCCTGCAGCACATCAAAGAGAAGCTGGGATTAAACGACGTTGAAATCATTGTCGGGCGGGCGGAAGAAATCGCCCATGTGCCTCAATACCGTGAGCATTTTAGCCTGGTGCTTTCGCGGGCGGTGGCGCCGCTGCCGACGCTGGTGGAGTTGACCCTGCCCTTTGGCGCTCTCGGCGGCAGCTTTATCGCCCAGAAGAAGGGAAATGTTGACGAAGAGGTTAGCCTTGCCGATAAAGCGATTGCTACGCTAGGCGGCAAACTGCGAGAGCTAAAAAAGCTTGAAATTGAAGAGTTCGCCGACAAGCGCTGCCTAATCGTCATCGATAAAATAGCGCCGACGCCGGAGCAATATCCCCGCCGCCCCGGCGTGCCGGGGAAGAGGCCGCTCTAGATTGATAAAAAAATCAAACAAGAGTAAAATACGACTATGAAGAGTCATATTTTGAAGCAGGATAAGGATAAGAATATGGAAACCGGAACTTGGAAGGTTAAAACGGGGCTGGCGCAGATGCTTAAAGGCGGGGTGATTATGGACGTGGTCACTCCCGAGCACGCCCGAATTGCCCAGGAGGCGGGCGCCTGCGCCGTGATGGCGCTGGAGAGAGTACCCGCCGACATTCGTGCCGCCGGAGGAGTGGCCCGTATGGCCGACCCCACCGTCATCGAGGCTATTATGAAGACAGTCTCCATCCCGGTGATGGCTAAGTGCCGTATCGGGCACTTTGTCGAGGCTCAGGCGCTCGAAGCCCTGGGCGTTGACTATATAGATGAGTCCGAGGTGCTGACTCCGGCTGACGAAAGCCATCACGTCTGGAAGCACGATTTTAAGGTCCCCTTCGTCTGCGGCTGCCGCGACCTGGGAGAAGCATTACGGCGAATCGGGGAAGGGGCGGCTATGATTCGCACCAAGGGCGAGGCTGGCAGCGGCAATATCGTCGAGGCCGTGAGGCACATGCGGGCGGTAATGGACGGTATCCGTAAGCTGATGAACACCCCTCAGGACGAGCTGATGGCGGCGGCTAAAGAGCTGCAGGCCCCCTTCGAGCTGGTAGCCGAGGTACATAAAATAGGCAAGCTGCCCGTGGTCAACTTTGCCGCGGGTGGGGTGGCGACACCGGCCGATGCCGCCCTGATGATGCAGCTTGGTGCCGACGGCGTTTTCGTCGGCTCGGGCATCTTCAAGTCCAGCGACCCCGAGGTCAGAGCCAAAGCCGTCGTCGAGGCTACCACCCACTATCAAGACCCCAAAATCATCGCCGAGGTTTCCAAGAATCTGGGGGAGGCCATGCCCGGATTGGATATAAAGCAAATTCCCGCCGAAGAACTGCTGGCACGACGAGGATGGTAATATGAGAATTGGCGTCCTTGCTTCGCAGGGAGCCTTTATTGAACACATAGCTGCATTAAGCCAACTGAAGGTAGAGGCTTTGCCCGTCCGACTGGCTCCGCAACTTAACGGCTTGGACGGGCTTATTATTCCCGGCGGGGAGAGCACGGCTATCAGCAAGCTGATGCTTGGCTCCAACTTGGCCGAGGAGATAAAACGCCTCGCTCAGAACGGAACGCCCGTATTCGGCACCTGCGCGGGTATGATACTGCTTTCGACTAAGAATTCCGACCAGGATGTAGCCCCTCTGGGGTTGATGGATATAGTCGTTAAGCGCAACGCCTTCGGCCGACAAGTAGATAGCTTCGAGACCGAGCTTTCCATACCGGTGCTGGGGGGAAAGCCCTTTCCCGCCGTGTTCATTCGTGCTCCGTTAATCGAGCGGGCGAACAGCAATGTAGAAATACTGGCACAGCTTGCCGACGGCACCGTTGTCGCTGCCCGTCAGGGCAAGCTGCTCGTTTCGGCTTTTCATCCCGAGCTGACCGACGACCTGAGATTCCACCAGTATTTTCTGGAGATTGTGGCGGGACGCAAGTGAGTCTTTAAGGAGGCATCTTGCAGAAGGTAATCACCGACGACCTGGAGGCGATGGTTGACATTCTGCCGTCACATATACGCCAGTCGCTGCGCCGACAGAAGGACATCAGTGAGCTTCTGGAGGTGGTCCTCGACCTGGGGCGAACCCCACAGGCCCGTTTCTTAAGGCGGGAGGTGGTCCTCAGTTCTAAAGAGGTCGATGAGGAAGCCATCGACTATGTAGCCTCACGGGTTAGCAGCTTCGGCGATGACAACCGCGCCGGCATCGAGCGCACCCTGCACCGTATCTCAGCCATCCGCAACCGCAAGGGGCGTATTATCGGGCTGACCTGCCGCGTGGGCCGGGCTGTTTTCGGCACGATGAAGGTTATCGAAGACCTTATTCAATCGGGCAAGGGCGTCCTTCTTTTGGGGCGGCCGGGGGTGGGCAAGACCACCATGCTGCGCGAGGTAGCCCGCGTGCTTGCCGACGACATGAAAAAGCGGGTCATCATTGTGGATACCTCCAACGAGATTGCCGGCGACGGCGATATTCCCCACCCCGCCATCGGACACGCGCGACGGATGCAGGTAACTACGCCCACCATGCAGCATGCGGTGATGATTGAAGCCGTGGAGAACCACATGCCCGAGGTAATCGTCATCGATGAAATCGGCACCGAGCTTGAAGCCCGGGCGGCGCGGACTATCGCCGAACGGGGGGTACAACTGGTGGGCACGGCTCACGGTAATACGCTGGAGAACCTGATGATGAACCCCACCCTGGCCGACCTCATCGGCGGCATTCAGACGGTAACGCTGGGTGATGAAGAAGCCAAGCGCCGGGGCACCCAGAAATCCATATTAGAGCGGACGTCAGCGCCCACCTTCGATATCGTGGTTGAGATACAGGATTGGGACAGAGTGGCTATTCACCCCGATGTCGGTGAGGCGGTTGACGCCCTGCTGCGGGGCACGCCTATAGCTGCCGAGGTGCGCTGGCTCGACGAGTCGGGGGAGGTTCAAAGCCGAAAAGAGGAGCCAGCGGCCAGGGAAAGACCCATTCCCATCAAAGCGCAAGCCGCCAGCAAAGCTATGCCCAAGCTCTACCTCTTCGGGGTGAATCGGGGGCGAATAGAACAGGTAGCTAAAGATATGCGTTTAAGCCCCGAGGTCGTGGGCAGCCTGAAGGAAGCTGACCTGTTTGTCATCTCTAAAGCCTACTATCGGCGCAAACCGCAAAAGGTCAGCGACGCCGAAGCCTTGAAGCTGCCTGTCTACGTCCTCAGGAGCAACACACCGGCTCAAATCAGGCAACTGCTGGATACCGTCTATCCCAAGGCCGGAGCCGAGAAGCAAAACAGGCTTAAGCTTGCCCTCGGTGAGGCTGAAGAAGCCGTCGGACGGGTGAGGGATGGGCAGGGGGTGGTAGAACTCAGTCCGCAGAGCGCCTATATACGGAGACTTCAACACCTGCTTGCCCAGCGCAGCCAACTGGCTTCACAGAGCACGGGCAAGGACCCGAACCGGAGGGTGAGGATTTATAAGGGTTGAGGGGTAGCTAATGGAAGATAAGATGACAGCTGAGGAGTGGAATAAAAAGGGTGTTGCCTTGACCACGCTTGGCGATTATGCAGAAGCCCTGGATGCTTATAACCAGGCTGTCGAGATAGACCCTCAATTTGACGGAGCCTGGTACAACAAAGGAGTCGTTCTGAGCAAGCTGGGCAAGTATGAAGAAGCACTGGAAGCTTTTATTAAAGCCACGGGGATAAATCCGCAAGATGCCAATGCCTGGTGTAACAAAGGGGATGTCCTTAAGCAACTGGGCAGGTATGAAGAAGCGCTGGATATCTATGACGCCGCTCTTGAAATAAGCCCACGAGATTCCGCTGCCTGGTATAACAAAGGGATGCTTCTTAAAGAGCTGGAAAGGTATGAAGAGGCGCTGGACGCTTTCGATAAGGCCGTTGAGATAAACCCGCAAGATGCGGCGGCTCGTCATAACCGGGGGAGCGCCCTGGCTATGCTTAAAAGGTATGAGGAAGCGCTGGATGCTTTTAATAAAGCCCTCGAGCTGGACCCGCAAAATGCCGATGCCTGGTATAACAAAGGGGTAGTCCTGGAACTAATGGGGAAGACTTATGCCGCGGAGGATT
>Ga0307437_1000147_pt1 | contig 57152 bp, 39 predicted proteins | sample SalMarWE160390MG_FD_202146 | JGI IMG/M metagenome (GOLD analysis project Ga0307437, IMG submission 202146) | Salt marsh sediment microbial communities from the Plum Island Ecosystem LTER, Massachusetts, United States - WE1603-90 | ecosystem: Environmental > Aquatic > Marine > Intertidal zone >...
GCTGCTGTTTTTCCCCATAACCTTCGGGCAGAAATAACAGGTATTGACAGTTTAGGGTCTTGGTTACTATCTTTTCAAATACCTGTGGATGCTGACCACTCGGCTGAGTCAATTGAGGTGCCATCTTGTTCGCAGATCGTCGGTCGAGAGCCCGAGGGGCCAGATTCCCAGGGAAATGGCCAGGCCCATTTTTCTCCATCTGAGCATAACTAATAGCAAATAAGGTTATCGACACAAAACACACTACAAAACCTGCTTTCATATTCATTTACCTCCTAATCTTCTGCTGCTCGTGCTACGTAGCGAAGCAGCCTACTTCGCTACTTCGCAGAGTAGCAACTGTTACGCTCCGGAACCGTCGTCGAGTATCTTAGGCACTTTGAAAAACTCTCCATCTGTCTGCGGCGCATTTGCCAAGGTCTTTTCGGTTCCCAGCGAGTCTTTAACGTGATCTTCACGGAAAATATTGCTGATTGGCAGACAATGTGCCAGAGGCTCAACGTCGGTTGTATCCAGCTCGTTCATTTTTTCAAAGTAGTCAACGATCGCACTGAGCTGACTTGTAAATTCTTCAACCTCCGCCTCGGTCAATTCAAGGCGGGATAATTTGGCGACCTTTCTTACTTGTGTCTGGTCAATCTTTTTCTTCATTTATTTTGGAACCTTTTCACCCCGTGAGATAACCAACTCACAGTCTTTTTTATTCCCATAAGATTCTTATCTCACGGGGCAAACAAAAAAAGCGAGGCAAAACCCGCCCCGCTGCAAAAGTCTCGACGAAAATGGTTTTATTAGCCGGCTTCTTTTTTGGCGGGCTTGTAATCGCGCTTAGGCGGTTTCTGAACCAGGCCCATATGAATAGCTTTGGCTGAAACCTTAATTCGGCAAACCTTTCCGTCAACAACAGCCCGTACCTTTTGTATGTTGGGTTTAAATTTTCTCTTGCTGATGCCGGTAACCTTTCTGCCGACACCGCCAAGATACTTTGCTTTACCACGCCGGGATATGCTTCTGCCGGCTACCGTTCGCTTACCGGTAAAATAACATTCTCTGGACATTCAATACGCTCCTATTGTTGTAATTCGTCATCCATTGCTCGTATCTTGTTTTATAATTTGTGAATCACGATAAACGATTGTATGAAAATTGCAAGTAAAACCTACAATTTATCGTAAAAAACCTTCAAGCAGATTATTTCCTTGATGTTATACTTGAAGTTTAAACACATTTTTGAGGGAAAATAAAAGCAGGATTATGATTAAATAACTATAGCTATTATCCAGTTGTTTGATTTTGAAAACGTTGTAACAACTTTAAGTATAACACAATCGAACCATCTATGGTAACCGCCTTCATACAGACAGGCCACCTTCATAGCAATAGGCTCACCCTCGCCGGAAAAGTTAAGCTGAGCCCGGGTGTTAGGAGAATCCAGGAATCCGATCAACAGGGGCATGCAATAACAGATGTATTTCATCAGGAGAGACTTCGGGGTAGTATCAGTAGCCGGTATTCATTTTCTTGCCACCTATCAACTGTAAGACTATATAATTTGCTGCCAACTCGCTTATTTGTCCATTCTCCATCCGATCCCAGATATTATTATTGAATACCCTTTCGTCATTGCACAATGTCACATGGCCGTCCTTAAACAGAGCATTGACCGCATAACTGCCTTGTCTGCTGTGACTGATCTGGTCTTTGTGCCGGATTAAGTCGGTCATGTAGGGGACATAAGGATCAATACTGTCGATAGTTTTAGCTGTATCTTCGGGCAAGCCGGTGGCACCTATAATTGGCGCTCTCGGGTCTATGGGAAGATACGTATATCCCATACGCACCCATTGATTGTGTCCTTGTCCGTCTGTGTCATTGAAATGCTGGGGGAGCGTGCCCCAGGGCCTAGGATTATTGTAGGACTTAAACTTGTAGAGCAGGTTTATATTCGAGGGACAGTAAAACACCTTCGGTTCTGCTATGTATTTGCCTTCATATAAAACGGCCAGCTTCATGGGAAGCGGCTTGCCGCTGGCGTCAACAAATAGACTCTCGCTTCGATACAAGGCATAAGAGTGAATTAACAAATAGGGATTAGCGTTTGTGTTGTCGGAGTTATATGTCGGCATAAGACCATCATAGTCCGATGTGTAAGCTGTCATCGCTACACCAACCTGTTTTACCTGGCTGGAACAGACAGAGCGCTTGGCTGTCTCTCTGACTCTGCTCAACGCGGGCATAAGAATTCCCATCAAAAGAGCAATAATCGCGATTACAACTAATAATTCGATCAACGTAAAACCAGCTTTATTTGTTTTCATAATACTGCCCCCTTTTCCTCAAACGAATATTCAGCAACTATAGTGAGTAAAAGTGTCTAAAGTAAGCTAAAGTGCCACGGAGTGTCATTGCGAGGAGCGCAGCGACGTGGCAATCTCCTTGCTCAGATTTGAGATTGCTTCGCTTCGCTCGCAATGACAACAATTTTAGGCACTTTAGTCACTTCAAACTATATGCTTCAACAAAACTTACCCTTACAGTATTTACTCTTCGTTCTGGGATACATATAGCCGGATATCATCAAATAATATAGAACCTCTGCCACCCAATGTTTGGGTCTTTTCAAAGCCGATGCAAAGCTCGGTAACATTACTAAGATCAATGCCAAAATCCGTAAGGTCAATATTCCACTGCTGCCAGGTTGTCTGCTGCAGGTCAGTCATTTGACCATTATATGCTACCTTTACGCCGTTAAGCTTCACGTACATTTGCTCTGTAAAAGCATTGAACAGACTGCCATAGAACCACAGCGATAATACCTTAAAATCATCTGTAGTCCAATCTCTGCCAATCGCCAGGTCATCAATGCTCACTGTAACCTCTGAATAAGTTGTAGTGCTGTTGTCGTACGCTAATGGTACCGACTGCTCACCACTATGAACGTTATCAGTCTCGAGAGAGCTGTCTCCCAAGACATAACCAATTACAGCTCCATTAACCGACGGATTATCATAGCCGTCTATCCATGTATAAAACACTAAGTTGCTGGCCTCTTGATCGTCCGGAATGTCATTATAGGACTCGAAGTCGTCCACAACAATATAGTCGACTACTGTAAACTCCCAGACAGGACCTTTCCAAGGACTGCCCGGTGGCGCCCAGTTATTGTCATTGACCTCATCTATGCGCAAATAGTAGGTCTGGCCTAATTCAAGAAGCCCCGGATCAAAGCTACAAGGGTCCTGATTGCCTTTGAACTCTGGCCATGCCCCGAGAGCGTTGTTGGCATCGTTCACATTGTTCACATCGGTGCCGAAGTACACATCGTGAGAGACTGTGTAAACACCCGGTTTCCAGCCAAGAGCAAGGTCCCGCTCTACCGTTGCCTTAGTACGTGGGCTCGGATCCCAGGCAAGCTCCGGATTGGGCATCCTGCCCGTCACCGTGGTCTGATTTGGATCTACGGTATAGTTCACGTCCACTATACCTACGCCGTCATAGGCGACAAACCAACCATTTTCGATATATCCATTTACCGTTGGCACATCATTGCCGTCTAAAACAAGCGTACCTTTTGTGAAATCCATAAAGGCTTCTCCGGAAATTTGATCTGAACTACGGAGATTGCCGGCGTTAATAATCCCGCCATACAGATACAAGCGAGCGGTACCGCTTGTTTGCGCTAATTTGATCTGATCGGTAATGTTGATCTCGCCACCGGTTATCGTGACAATACCTGTACCGTATTTACCAATCTCAAAGTCGTCTGATCCCTGTCCCTCGAGATTTAGTGTTCCACCATGCACATATATATAACCGGTTGCGCCATCATTTTTCCCACACTCGATTTTATCAGAAACAGTCATTACGCCGCCGGTCATGATGAAAGTACCTGTGCCGTTGTATCCAACCCACAGTCTTCCGGTATTTCCTGTGCTTACAGTGCCGCCGCTCATAACAAAAATGGCGTTGCTATCGCCTGGCTCTCCTATGCGAATATGACCATCACTGGTAAGGGTGCCTCCAGTCATGTCCATGTAGCAAGTCCCTTCGCTGCCGCCCATACCAACATACACAGTTGCGCACTCAGCATCTACGGAGGAGTCAATGACGCAATTTGCATCTGCAAGGATAATCTGAGCCTCATCATCAGGGCCGGGTAGGCCATCGGGGTTCCAGTTCTCCGGCATACTCCACAGGGGACCATTCCCGCCATTGTCCCACTGGAATGTGTCGGCTGAAGCGCTACCAGCTAATACCAGCACAAGAATGAATGAGATTAGATAGCTCACTTTTCCACACATAATACACCTTCTCCAAAAAAGTCCAGTTAATAATACATACCATGACCATGCATTGGCGGGCATAGCCCCCGCTTATGCTTTCGCAAAAAGCCGCGAAGGCAACCGCATACGCAGCCACACTGACGCATAACGCTGCCATCACAAATAGCACTTCAACTGTGATGCATTTCTTATATGTTTTCGGTTACAAAAGGCAGACTTACAAACTGGCATATGAACGGCCAGATTAAGCGACTAATCTGGCCGTTCGCCAGCAAAAAATCGTTCTTTAGAACTAAATATCTCGTCCTTGTTTCCTTCGACCTTCCCGTATGGGAAGGCTTAGTCCACAACTCAGGACGGGACAGCACCGTCCTGATTAAGGGCTTGCTAAATCAAGAAAGCACTGATCAGACTTTCTGTTTCTTAGTAGAGCAAAAGCCTCACGTTGTCTGAACCGGCCCAGCTATCAACGTCTGGAGTAACATTATTTAGCTCAATTCCAAGTTGTTTGCCAACAGATTCAGGTACATCTGCTGCTGAAAACACCAGCGAAAACTCCTGCATGTCATCTGTTAACGTAACTTCGACGGAAGCCACTGGAACACGAACACCTGCTTCATCATAGTAGAGGCTCAGCAGAAAAGTTGTAGCCTGCCAGTTATTCTTAGCATCTACTTTCAGCTCAATGACGTCATTAGCATCAATAACATGGCTTGTCAACTGCCAAATTGAAGGATCACTGCCTCTTAAAAAGCCGCTCCATTCTCCGTCGCTAGCATTCCATCCTGTTTCAACGCCGGAATCTGTAGCCATTGTATCGCTGCTCCAGCCGGGAACATCCACGAAAGTGCCTTTATCATTTGTTCCACCATCCCAGTTATTCTGTTTGTCGGTACCGGGCAGCTCAAAGCTGGCGTTCTCAACGGGAATCTTTACTGGAAGCGGTGGAATAATCTCGCCCTCGAGGAATGAACCACCGGCTGAGTGCTCCCTTGACCGAATAATAGCCTGAGTGTCCTCTGCACTCGCCGCAAACAAAAATGTAACAATCCCATCCGTATCGCTGTTGAGCAAATCTGCAAGGGCCTGGCTTGTATCGGTTGAGAACCTTACACCTACGTCCTCAGGTGGAGTAAATCTCAATAATACATCTGTTAGGTCGTTAACGTCCAGGGCTACAGGAGCTCCAAGCTCCGGAGTTGGGTCATTCTGAACGCCAGGAGCGGTGTTCCAAGTTAGAGATTCTACATCGAGCAGATCTAAGTCCTCGATGATGCCATAAACACTTACCTCATCATTTTGGTCGTGACTGAAATGGCTCAAACTAACGTTTGTGAGCAAGTCACCTTCACCCAAAAGACCGGAGATGTCATAGCTAATCAATGCCACGTTGCGTCTTGCCGGAATATTACGTGATTCCACACCTGAGCCGCTGTTGCTTTGGTCCGGTCCATATCGCTCATCATTACAAATAGTGATATCCCCCGTTGCTCCCAGGCTAAAGGGTAAAATATCTACAGAACCATCATATACAAGCACCAAATCATTAGTTCCACCATGAGCGTAAGCCAGGTGGTAGTAGTAGCCAACCTCACCAAAGGTCAAAAGCACCGAAGCACCGTCCTCAGCAGGTTCGCCGTTGACCGTGTCAAAAACACCTACAAAGTTAGCGTCATCCGGAAGATCCAAAAGCACAACATTAGCCTGAGGTGCCCCACCTATCGAGTTGATCACTAGGGCCGCCGTAGTCTCATCTCCCTCAGGATCGATAGAAGCACCACCGACGAGGCTAATCGGACTTACACCATTGGCATCAACCTGGAATTCAATAGTACCATAAGCTCCGGCTCGATCTCCGACAATCATTGTATTCATCTGAATTGTCGGACCTGTGCCGATTATTGTCAGTGTCCCTGTGCCTGCTCTGGCTCCCACAAGTAATTCACCTAAACTACCCTCTGCATATGTCAAGGTTCCACCACTGATAGTATAGTTACCATCTGAACCTCCTTGATCTCCTATCCCGAGCTTTGCACTATCCTTGCCGTCTTGTAGTTGCACAAGGCCGCCTGTCTGCTCCACGTAGCCAGGATTACCAGCGCCGACACGCATCCAGCCTGCGCCGAGAAGTTCTGCTCCTTCTTCGATGATTAAGGTAGCTCCTTCGTACACCCTCATTCTTTGGCCTGCACCCCAATCTCCGGTACTGGTGTTTAGCGTGCAGATGGTATCTTCCCCACGGACCTTGACCTCCTCTGCACCGCTTGGGGAACGGCCTTCTTTCCAGATGTTGGGGTCTGCCCAATTGCCTACACCGCTAAAGTCATTAGAGGCTAATATTCCACTGCTTAAAAAACACACCAATCCTACAATTACTCCTAACCTTCTCATCTTAATTCTCCTTTCTTTGAAAATTTGGTTAATAAGAAACTTAACACTCCTCTGTGCGCCACGGGATCCTTTGTGTTATGTGATGTGCCCCAAATTAAACACACAAAACCCTATTTTAACACAATTTTAATTATATCATAGAAAATTACAAGAAACAAGGAATCCTGTAAAAAAATAGGATTCAGCCGGATTTTCGGCAGGGCAATGCGGCCTATTTTCGCAACTTCCAGTAGTTTTCTCACGTATTTGATTGCTGCAAAGCATATATCATTTTGTTAGACACTTTCTCTGTTGAAAAGCCTCACCGTCGTTTCGACCGAAGCCCCCATTTCTGCTTTCGCCCGCTGCCCCGCCTTGCGTCGTAAGACGCAGGGGCAAGCAGAAAGCACGGGGGCGAAGTGGAGAAATCTGCTCAAAAATAGATTTCTCGACTCGCCTGCGGCTCGCTCGAAATGACATTCTGAACTCTTTTCAACAGAGCATTAGACACTCTGAGTGCCCGCTTTCATATAAGTTGATGCGAGAAATGATACATTTGGGCCTGGCCATTTCCCTGGGAATCTGGCCCCTCGGGCTCTCGACCGACGATCTGCGAACAATACGAGTATGTTATTGTTGACCTTCTTTAGCTCTAATGTTACTCTATCGAAGATTTGATTAAAGGAGCTGGATCGTGGAATTATCCTGGCTGATTAAGGTAAGGATTGCTGCTGTCATCGCCTTGGGGGTTGTTGTGATAGGTATTTTAGCCTGGCCATTAGCCGCTCCATCCGACCCCCTTAGTGCCGTACGTTTTGGAAGCTTAAGTTACGTTAGTGTAACAATTTTAGTAGTCCTGGCATTCTTGGTCGGCTTTGTCGGCTATTTCATTTCCTGGCCCTATGGCCGGGAAATAGGTATCTTAGCAGTGCCCTCCGGCTTAGCTATATGGGCCAGCCGCTCCGGCAATGTAGCCAAGCTGATACAGGTAAATCAAAGCCTTCCTCAGCGTCTGGCCATATTTACAGCACTTAAATGGGAGCCAATATTCTGGCTGCTTATTATCGCGGCCGGATTCGCCGGCCTACTTTTAGGGCAGAAATTGTGGTCAAAACCTCATATAGCTAAGACGCCAATTAAATCTAATCCTAACCCAAACAAATACCTAAATGCAATTGCCGCTTTGTTTGGCTCTGCTATTATTGTCCATATTTGTATCAAAATACTGGCTCAAGACTATTCAACGTCCAATAACGCAATTGTAGCCCAACCGGATATAGGTCAGATTATTTTTGCAGTATTGGTCTCATTTGGACTGGCGGCTTTCGTAGTTAAAAAGCTGTTTAATACAGACTATATTTGGCCTACAATCACCAGCGCTTTAGTAACTGTTTTTGCTGTAACTACTTACGCTAAGCAAGATGTATTACAAAACCTACAACAAAATTGGCCTGCCACATTCTTTTCCAGTTCGGTTGTTTGCATACTGCCCATCCAAATGGTGGCTTTCGGCACATTGGGCTCTATTGCCGGCTACTGGTTGGCTGTCCGCTATACTCACCGCAGAAAACACGACATAAAGTAGCGAAGATAAATTTAATAAATCTTTTTTTCGAGTCTTTGACTTTGTATAACTTCCTTTTTTTTCAAGTACTTACAGATGAAACGTCTAATAATTGACTGTAACTATGCAAAGAAAACTGAAATTGGTTGTTTTCGACCTAAAAATTAGCCGAAATATAGTTGAGTTTGAGTTTTTGTCGGTTTGGATATTTTTGCGGGAATTTATTACTGACCAATGAAATTTGTCGAGCGTATATATTAAGTAAGTGGGCGAACACCCAGATAGTTTTTTTCGTATGATATTTAAGTAAGACCAACCGACAAAAGGAGTTAATGATGTTGGTGCTAAGCAGACAGAGAGATGAATCAATAATGATCGGCGACGATGTTGAGATTTTCATCGTCGACGTCCGCGGGGATAAAGTCCGACTGGGCATAACAGCTCCGAGGCATATACCGGTTCATCGGAGGGAGATCTACGACGCGATTCAACGTGAGAAAGCCGAAGGAAAAGAACCCAGAAAAAAGCAGCCGGATAAAGCTGCCCAGCAGGAGCTGCCAAAGGATTCCGAGAAACAGCCAGAAAAGGAGTCCCAAAAGCAGCCGGACAAGACCGGCCCAAAAGCGGAGTAACTAAAAAGGCTGCCATCACTAATTCTCTATCAGCACTTGTCAGTCGTCCTGTCCGAGTACTCAGTACAGCCCGGACTTTTTTTATGCGCTATGGTTGCTTTGCTTGCTAATGGTCGCGGCTCTGTTTTAAGAAAGTCTCACGTGAGTTTACTTGAAAGTTACCGCCTCTTTAGCCATCTAAACCGGAAGATATCACGAATCCTCTCGTTGAATCGGATTCCGAGACGTTGAGTGCTGCTCTTGAACTCTGCCTGTTGCAGATTTTTAGCGGTCGGCTTAGCCGAGCTTTTGCCAAACAGCAAGAGAAATAGGCCGGCGAGCGAGCCAAGAAAGGAACTCATTTTAGCGCGAGCTGACATCGTAATTCATTAACTTTAATCCAATGTTTTAACGGAGTTGTTTAGACGTCCCTCAGGGATGGCACATCCTAATAATCATCTTTGCACAGCTAAATTTAAGGAGGCTAATAGTTCTTCGCCTGTCCTACTTACTAATTCGGATTCGCCGAATAATTGGTGCCTGTCTAAAATCTCAGCCCTTTTATCATAATATCTCTGCACCGCACCGGCACCACCTTCGGCCGCGCCGGCGGTTTTGTACTGGCCATCTAAAAGCCATGAGCTTACCTCATCATCGTATTCAGCCGGATAGATTAGCGCTACGACAAATTTGCCGTCACTGTATTTAGCGAGATGCACCTTGGCCCGGCAAGGCGGACTCGTCCTAATAGCTAAATTAACGAGCTGTTTAAAATCTCCTTTGCCGGTTTCCAGGTCATTTGAATAAAAGAACATCCCAGCTTCGAGCTGAAAAATCTCTGTCGGCACGCCTTTTAGTTCGAGTCTGCCATCGGGATAGGCCTTGTGAATCTTATAGACCTTGCCTTGCTTGTATCTTTCGCTTTCAAGCAGCTCAGCCACCTCTTCCGCAGTAAAGCCTACGCCAACATGATTGCCGAAGTCGAAGATATACAGACCGACGTACTTATCCGATTTTTCAAGCTTTGGCAGCTTCATGTTTGCTTATTATAGCCAAAGATTTCACAGATTGCACGTATTTTTAACCACAGATTTCACAGATTTATATTGAACACGGAATGCACGAATTCTTTGAAGGCGGGTGGATAAATACTTTTCATAAACATAGATGAATCAAAGACTGAGACTCCCAAATCACGAACCGTCTTTGAATTGGCCAAAATAATCCAAGTTTTAGGTGACTAACCCTGAATCATCCTGTGTTTTATGCCCTATTGACGAAAGAGCAATCTTGGATTATGCTTTACATTCAGTTGAGCCATGTCGGCTAAACAACATATTTACTGTTATACAAACAAAAACTAATAATGTAGATAGTGATTTTGAAAGATTGATTATGCTCAAAAGAACACACAATTGCGGCCAGCTTCGGCTGGAAGATGCAGGTAAAAAAGTCACATTGGCCGGCTGGGTCCAATCTTATCGCGACCACGGCAACCTCGTATTTATCGACTTGCGAGACAGAGAAGGCCTAACACAATTAGTCTTTAATCCGGAAACTCAACCGGAGGTGCATAAGATAGCACGGACAATTCGCTGCGAGTGGGTAGTAGCCGCCAAGGGCATTGTTCAACCCAGAAGCAGAGGCATGGCGAATCTAAAGCTGCCGACAGGCCAAATCGAAGCTCTCGTGCAGGAACTGGAAATCCTTAATACCTCTAAGACCCCGCCATTTGAAATAGACAGCGCCGAGAAGACAAACGAGGAGCTTCGTTTGGCCAGCCGATATATTGACCTGCGTCGGCCCCAAATGCAGCACAAGCTTCGCACACGTCATCGCGTCACCAAAATCGCGCGGGACTACTTCGACCGTTTGGGCTTCTGGGAAATTGAAACACCCATGCTCGCCAAGAGCACGCCTGAAGGGGCAAGAGACTTCCTTGTGCCCAGCAGACTGCACAAGAATTGCTTCTACGCACTGCCGCAATCACCTCAGCTATTCAAGCAAATCCTGATGGTCAGTGGTGTCGATAAATACTTCCAAATAGTTCGCTGTTTCCGTGACGAAGACCCACGGGCCGACCGACAGGCGGAGTTCACGCAAATCGACGTCGAGATGAGCTTTGTCGATAGTAACGACATCATCGGCGTGCACGAAAACCTTATCGCAAAAACCTTCAAGCACATTCTGGATATAAATGTCACCGTTCCTATGCGACGAATAACGTATGAAAAAGCTATGGCTGATTATGGAACCGACAGGCCGGACTTGCGATTCGATATGAAGTTAAAAGATATATCCGATATCGCAGAACATAGCACATTCAATGTATTTACATCTGTTATCAACGAAGGCGGAATTGTGAAAGGTATTTGTGCCGCGGCAGGCGAAAAATATTCCAGAAGTGACATCGAAAAGACGCTCACCAACTTTGTAGCTGATTATGGCGCCAAGGGTCTTAGCTGGGCCAAGCTCAAAAATGAGCAGAGCAAGCTAACATTCATCGGAGGCCTCGGTAAGTATTTCAGCGACGAGCTGCAGCAGCAAATAATTGAACGCTTCGAAGCAAAAAACGGCGACCTACTGTTGTTTATTGCCGATAAGCAGCAGATCGCCAATAAGTCTTTAGCTCCTTTGCGTTGCAAGCTTGCACGGGACCTGGGGCTTTATAAAGAGAAAAGTTTTGAGTTTGTCTGGGTGGTTGGCTTTCCGCTATTCGAGTGGAACGAAGACGAAAAACGTTACGATTCACTGCACCATCCGTTCACAGCACCGGTGCCCGAAGATTTGGACAAGCTGGAGGCTGACCCGGCTGGTATTTGTTCACAGGCTTACGACATCGTGGTCAACGGCTCGGAAATCGGTGGTGGCAGCATTCGTATCCATCAGCCCAAAGTGCAGCAGAAGGTATTCGATCTGCTCAATATTTCAAAACAGCAGGCAAAGGAGCGGTTCGGCTTTTTCTTAAGAGCCTTGGAATATGGTGCTCCGCCGCATGGAGGAATAGCGCTCGGATTAGACAGACTAATTATGCTGCTGACCGGAACGGACAACATCAGAGACGTCATCGCCTTCCCAAAAACCCAACGGGGCCAATGCCTGTTGACCGATGCGCCCAGCGAAGTCGATCAGAAGCAATTGGACGAGCTGAACCTGCGAACACAAAAACATTTGCGTGCGATCGAGCAGTCCGCAGGACTCCTTACGGAGGAAGAAAAGTCGTCACCGGAGGGATGAGAAAAAATCATCGACAGAGACCGTCACCGCAGGGGTGACGGCTAAACATTTAGATTGCCAGGAGGGATAAAATGCTGCAGCAAGCGCAAAACTGGACAGCAGTAGCTTGGCTTGTGGGTGTGCCGGTGCTGCTTGGGCTTATAGGCCATTTTTTAGTCTTTAAGATATTGAGAAAAATAGCTCAAAGCTCCGCAAGCCCTATCGATGATTCATTGGTCAGGCGATGCTATCGGCCTTTACAGTGGACTATCGTAGTCTTCGTGATTCGTTTGGTTCTTCCGACAGCACTGGCCGAGGAAACACGGACGAATATGCCGCAAGGCATCTTAACGATAAATCACGTCCTCAGCTTCCTTCTCATTGCCACAATATCATGGCTGTTGATTAAAACAGTGTATGTGCTGGAAGATTACGTAATCAGCCGATTCGAGGTCGGCGTGAAAGACAATCTTCGAGCTCGCAAAATCCATACCCAGTTGAGGGTCCTGAAGCGGATAGTAGTTATCTTAGTAGCTATTATTGCGATGTCCATGATGCTGATGACCTTTCCCAAGGTCAGGCAGCTCGGCACCACTATTTTAGCCTCTGCTGGGATAATCGGCATCGTTGTTGGTTTGGCTGCCCAGCGCACTATAGGGACATTTATCGCCGGCCTACAGATAGCTTTTACTCAGCCGATTCGTGTAGATGACGTGGTCATAGTGGAAAACGAGTGGGGCCGAATCGAAGAGATCACCTTAACATACGTTGTTGTGAAAATCTGGGACCTGAGGCGTCTGATTGTCCCCATTACTTACTTTATCGAAAAGCCTTTTCAAAACTGGACGCGTGTCACAGCGGATATTCTTGGCACGGTGTATATCTATGTTGACCATACGGTTGGCTTCGATGCTGTCAGAGAAGAGCTTCACCGCATTCTGAAAAACTCGAAGCTTTGGGACGGCAAGGTTTGCGTGCTGCAGGTCACTAATACAACCGAGCGTACGGTTGAGTTAAGAGCACTTATGAGCGCTGCGGATGCCTCAACTGCATGGAGCCTTCGTTGTGAAGTGAGAGAAAAGCTGATAGATTTTATCCGGGAAAAGTATCCACAAGCACTGCCGAAACTTAGGATAACAAATCCTACGTAAAACATGAGAAGGCCCCCCATAGTAAGCATGTCCCCGCGAAGGCGGGGATTGGGGGGCTAAATATCGAAAAGAATACAATGCGGATTAGTTTAAGACATATTCGCAGAATGGCCAAGCCCACTTGGCATAGACTTTTGAAGCTCCTGCGGCTTCGGCCTCTCTCATTAGAGAGAAAGTGTCAACTGACGTTTGGCGTTGCGGTAATATTTACTTTGGTGATTGCCCTTCTTCTGCCCTATATTTGGATGCGTCAGCTTACGAAAAAAGCCTCTCTGGATGCCAGACGAGCCGAAGCTGACACTCTGCTGCGTCAGCACTATCAGCTTAAAACGTGGGCTGGACTCGATGTTAATAGCCCCGATATGCGATTGATCCGCTTCACAGAAAACAACAAATCCGCAGAATGGCCAGGCCCACAGCTCCAACAACTAACCGATAAACAGAAGGTGACGATCGAATCTTTAAAGGCCGAGGAGAGTAGAAATGAAGTGATCATCTTTGAAGAAAAAGACAACGTCCATCTCAGCCATTATGTAAGAATCCTAAGAGCAACTGATAACTGCCTAAGCTGCCATAATCCACAGGGTACCGCCAATGCTTTTTCATCAAATGAGTTGATAGGTGCAATAGTTATTCAACGCCCAGCCGGTGAAATCAGCAGGATCAACCTTTTAAACTGGGTTTGGATATGCGTAGCTGGACTAATAGCCGGCACCGGTGCAATCGTTGCGTTTTATTGGATCACTCAGCGAGTAATTCTCCGCCCCGTCCGGCAGTTGCGGGCCATAGCAAATAATGTCGCCGAGGGCAACCTCGATATAAGAAGCTCCATAACAACCGGTGATGAATACGAGAGCTTGGCCCATGCATTCAACCACATGCTGGATGGCCTGCAAGGGGCGCAAGAAGAATTGAGACAGGCAAACAAGCAGCTTGATGCCAAGATTGCAGAGCTTTCCGAGCGAAATATCGAGCTATTCAAGGCTAACAAAATAAAGAGTGAATTCTTAGGTAACATATCTCATGAGTTCAGAACACCGCTCAATGCGATACTCGGTTTTGCACAAGTGTTGCGTGAAAAACCCGGCATACTAAACAAAGACAAGTCCCGAAGATACGCTGAGAATATTATAACCAGCGGAAACAGACTTCTAAATATGATCAACGACCTGCTGGACTTGGCAAAGACACAGGCCGGAAGAATGGAATTACACATAGAGAAAACCTCTATCCCTGAGCTTATCGATGCAGCGGTAGCGTCTTTCTCTTTGCAAACAAAGAAAAAGAAAATCAAGGTCAAAGTAGTGATTGAGACTGATCTACCGATTCTTATGACCGATGCCGGCAAGGTTCAGCAGATACTGTTCAACTTTCTAAGTAATGCCGTAAAGTTCACGCCCGAACGCGGCAGGATTGAAATCCAAGCCTCCGGCCTTCGTAGCCTGCCCGCCGTACACTCTGGGCAGGCGGGCCACTACGGCGGAGAAGGCGGTTCACCCGTCCTCCGTAGTCCGCCGAGGCGGACGGAGGGTGGATCGCCGGTGTCAAGCGGCGCAAGCCATGCTGCCCACGGGCCGGGGCCTGAGCCATGGACTAAGCACTCTCCGCCTGGGGACCCCTTACGGGGCCTTGCGGGACGTTTCGTACGGATCTCAGTAACCGATACCGGCTGTGGCATCGCCGAAAAAGACAAGGAAAAGATTTTTGAAAAGTTCCGGCAGGTCGATGGCTCTTTAACGCGAGAAACAACCGGCAGCGGCCTGGGACTTGCTATAAGCAGGGAGTTAGCTATTATGCTCGCAGGCAATATCGGAATCGAAAGCGAGATGGACAAAGGCTCGACATTCTGGCTTGATATCCCTATTGCACTGACGAAGGAAAAGGAAGATCCTAAACAAAATAAGTGAGTTAAAGTTTGGAGTGCATAAAGTGCCTAAAATTGAAACTATAACGCTCCGTCGCTATAGATTCGGAGCGTCGGCGACTTTAGCTCACTTTAGGCACTTTAGCACATTTTAGGCACTCCCGTAAGGGATGGCTAACGCCATTTACGTTTTTCGTGCTTCAATGGATTCTACTAATTTTATCGAAACTGAAGATTTAACCAAGATTTACTCGATGGGCAGGATTGAGGTCGTTGCTTTGAAGGATGTTAATCTATCCGTCAAACAAGGCGAATTTCTCGGCGTAACAGGACCTTCCGGTTCCGGCAAATCCACTCTGATGAATTTGTTAGGCGGCCTCGATACCCCATCCGACGGTCGTATCAAGGTTGAGGGCAAATTCATCTCCGATTTGAACAAGGAAGAATTAGCCCTCTACCGACGTTACCAGGTCGGCATGATTTTCCAGTCGTTTAACATAATTTCATCTTACACTGCTCTGGAGAACATTGCATTTCCGCTGCTTTTCGCAGAAGTAGCTAAAAAAGAAAGGAACATCCAAGCTGAGCAGATGCTGATAAAAGTTGGATTACATCGCCGAAAGGAACATCTGCCATCGGAGCTATCAGGTGGTGAGCAGCAGAGAGTCGCGATTGCTCGTGCCCTGATTAACCAGCCGAAAATCCTGTTAGCGGATGAACCCACCGGCAATCTGGATAGCAAAACTTCACGCCAGATTGTGCAGACATTGTCGGACTTAAATAAAAATCAGGGCCTAACCGTGATTATGATTTCCCATGAGGAGTCTTTATTAGCCGAATTCGCAGATAACATTATTCGTCTTTTTGACGGCAGAGTCGTTGGACAGGAAAACCAATGAAAATCTCTGACTATATTGAGCAATCTTTCGCCAATCTGTGGAAGAAGAAGCTCCGCACTTTTCTCACCACATTCGGCGTGGTGATAGGAATCGGGGCGCTTGTATCCATGATTTCTTTCGGCAAGGGCGTCCAGAAAAATGTCACCGACGAGTTCAATAAGCTGGAACTTTTCAATTATATAAGCGTTTCCACGTCCTCATCCCCACGGGAAAATCATGCAGACCCGGATCAACAAACATCCGCAGAAGATGAATATTTAGCCCCCGCTCTTGTCTTCGACAAGAAGACGCGGGAGTCAGAATCTAATATCCTTGATGATACCTTTATCCAAGAGGTCACCAGCCTAAAAGGCGTAGAATATGCCTTTCCGGAAATTCGTTTTCCGGCCATGATTAGATTTAAGGGAAAAGAAGAGTTTAGTCTTATTCAAGTCCTGCCTGCTTATGTTACCGACTTAATGGAGCTGCGAGCGGGCGAGGCCTACGCATCCAATGATACAAATTCTCTAATAATAAGCGATTCCATGCTTCGTCGTATGAGGATTAAAAATTACGAAGAGGTAATCGGACAGCAGGTTGAGCTTTCTACGCTGACCCTTGACTTCAGTATTTTTAATCTCGTTAATATTGCATCTGGCATAAGCCATGCTGCGCATTTTTTTATTCGAGGTGGCAAAGATCCTAACGGCACAAGGGCCGAAAGGCTTCCCTTTTCCACCCGGAGCTATACATTTACTATTGTCGGCGTGGCCGAAAGGATGGGATTCGGCGGTGCCTTACCTTTACGCAGTGATGTTTATGTTCCACCGGGGCCTTCGCAGCGGATGGAAAAGCTATTGCTGACGAGCATCTGGGATTTTTTCCAGCCACCGGGAAAAATTCAGGGCTATTCCTCGGTGAGTGTAAAGCTCTCATCCGCTAAATATGTTGAGCCTGTAAAGAAAAAGATACAGGATTGGGGTTTTAAGACCTTCGCTCTTATTGACCAGCTTGAGGAAATGAAGAAGGCCTTTATATTTATGGATATGTTTTTGTTTGCGGTGGGAATGATAGCGATAGTTGTTGCCTCTCTGGGCATTATTAATACGATGGTAATGTCGATTCTGGAAAGGTATAAAGAAATAGGAATTGCCAAAGCGGTCGGCGCCAGTGACAGAGATGTGAAGAAAATATTCTTTTTTGAGACCGGCGTGATCGGCTTTTTCGGCGGTATCTTCGGTCTTATTCTCGGCTGGATGGTAAGTATGCTCATTAATCTCATTATCAATTCGTTTGCGACCAGGCAGGGAGCTCCGTATGTGAATTATTTTAGTTTCCCATGGTGGCTCTGTTTGGGTGCGATTGGTTTTTCGATTTTTGTAAGCTTAGCCGCCGGGATTTATCCTACGATACGTGCAGCGAGGGTCGATCCTGTCATCGCTTTGCGGCATGATTAATTTCGCGCAAAATAACCCCGCAGTGCCGTAAGGCATCTTAACGATAAACTGCGGGGCTAAACATCTTTTGTATTAAGCCCCCGAATTTATTCGGGGGTTCAAGGAGAAAAAATGTTTGTTTTTATATTTATTGTTTGTATCCAGATCCTTTCGGTGTCACCCGTTGACAAGGCGCATCCGTTTTCGGTCCACGATATGCTGGCTATGGATAGAATCTCCGACCCACAGGTCTCGCCGGACGGTAAATGGATCGTCTTTGTGCTGCGAAAAACCGACCTTCGGGAGAACCGTGACCGAACCGACCTCTGGCTGATTAGCAGCACCGGCAGAGAACTGCGACAATTAACAACTCATCCGGAAGCTGACACAAATCCAAGATGGTCGTCAGACAGCAAAACTATCTATTTTGTATCCAGCCGACCCTGCTCTGCGAAGCCCTGCCCGCCGTACACCCTGGGCAGGCAGGCCGCTACGCAGGGCGAAGAAGAGTCCGGCTCATCGCAGGTTTGGCGAATTAGTACCGATGGCGGCGAAGTCCGGCAGGTAACAAATGAGCCGCTTGATGCCGGTAATTTAATCGTCTCGCCCGACGGGAAGTACATCGCTTTTACGATGGAGGTCTTTGCCGACTGCAACGTAGTAACTACAAAAGCTCGGCTCGATGAAATCAAACAAAGAAAGGCGACCGGCCGAATCTACGAGAGAATATTCGTTCGGCACTGGGACACATGGAAAGACGTCGGAGATCCGCTGGGGCGGAGCAGACGCTCACACCTGTTTGTGATGCCGGCAAGCGGGGGACAGGCAGTTGATGTTATGAAGAATATGGATGCTGATACGCCCTCAAAACCTTTCGGCGGGCCGGAAGAGATAACATTTACGCCGGACGGCACCGGTGTAATTTTTACCGCTCGTGATGTTGGACGAAAAGAGCCGTGGTCGACCGACTTCGACCTTTATTACGCTGCCAGCGACGGCACAACTGCTCCGAAATGTCTCACAGAAAAAAATGAAGCGTGGGATACTAATCCGCTCTTTTCACCGGACGGAAAGACCTTAGCCTACCTTGCGATGTCACAGCCTGGGTACGAATCCGACCGATTCAGAATCATCCTGCGGCCGTGGCCCCCGCTCTTGTCTTCGACAAGAAGACGCGGGGGCAAAGAACACGTTCTGACGGAGGATTGGGACCATAGCCCCTCCTCTATCTGTTGGTCAGCCGATAGTAAAACAATCTTTACTACAGCGGCTAATATAGGTCAAAGGTCTCTGTTCGCTATCGACACGCAGACCGGCCAGGTTCGCACTATCGTTAAGCTCGGCTCGGTGACTTCGCCGAGCGCAACAGGGAACATAATAATTTTCGGAATGGATAATATGATGTCACCGGTGGAATTATACTCGGTCGAGACTGACGGTGACGATGTGCACAAAATCACAGAGATAAACTCGGAAAAGCTAAATGCCATCAAAATGGGAGAATTCGAGCAGTTTACGTTTGCCGGCTGGAATGATGAGATGGTTTATTGTTATGTGGTCAAGCCGATAGATTTTGATCCTGATAAAAAGTATCCGGTAGCTTTTCTGATTCACGGCGGGCCGCAGGGCTCTTTCGGCAATAAATTTCATTACCGTTGGAATCCGCAGGTCTATGCGGGAGCTGGCTATGCTGCTGTGATGGTGGACTTCCACGGCTCGGTCGGCTATGGACAGGACTTTTGCGATTCTATCCGTGGCGACTGGGGCGGAAAGCCCTTGGAAGACTTGAAGAAAGGTTTAACCGCTGCTCTTGAGCGCTATCCATGGATGGATGGCGACAGAGTCGCTGCGCTGGGGGCGTCTTTTGGCGGATATATGATTAACTGGATTGCGGGCAATTGGCCGGATAGATTCCGATGTTTAGTCAATCACGACGGAAATCTCGATGAAAGAATGGCTTATTTTGATACTGAGGAGCTTTGGTTTCCGGAGTGGGACCATCTGGGGACGCCCTGGGATAATCCGACCGGCTATGAGAAGCATAATCCGGTAAATTTTGTCAAGAACTGGAAGACACCGATGTTGGTTATTCATGGAGCGTTGGATTTTCGTGTGGCTGAAACACAGGGATTGGGCACATTTAACGCATTGCAACGTTTGGGAATTCCCAGCAAGTTATTATATTTTCCAGATGAGAACCACTGGGTGCTCAAGCCTGCCAATTCCATTCTCTGGCATGAAACCGTCCTCTCCTGGCTGAACCACTGGTTAAAAAACGATTATTGATTATTGATAATCGATAATCTAAAATATCGGCTACAATAAATAGGCAACCATTAGGAGCCAATTATGAGAATGAGCACTAAATTTGTAAGAGCGATTTTTCCGGGCTCGTTCGACCCGATTACAAACGGGCACTTGGACGTTATCGACCGCGGTATGAAACTCTTTGATGAGCTTATCATCGCCGTCGGCAAAAGTCCAATCAAAAACCAACTATTCACGCCCGAAGAACGCGTCAAAATGATAAAGGAAATAATCCAACAAAGAAAAATGGCCGGCGTCTCGGTTGAGAGCTTCGACGGGCTAACGGTTGAATACGCCACTAAAAAAAAGGCGGACGTTATCCTTCGCGGCCTGCGAAGCCTTACCGACGTGCAGTACGAGTTCCAGCTTGCCATGACCAACCGGGCTGTGGCTGGCATAGAGACTATCTTTGTTATGACCAGCGAGCAGTACGGCTTTACCAGCTCGACCCTGATTCGTGAAGTGGCTTCTTTAGGCGGTGACCTATCAAATCTGATTCCGGAAAATGTCTATAATCATCTGCAAAAACGATCTAAAAAAGGTGAAATGACCCCGCGTAAAACGCGGGGCTAAATACATAGTATATTTAGCCCCCGGTTTCACCGGGGGTTTTTCTAACATGTTTAAAATCAGTGTCGAAACATGTTTTCGAGCATCGCATCAGCTAACCCTGCCGGACGGCTTAAAAGAAGCTACGCACAGTCACAACTGGCTGGTTACCGCCAATGTCAGCAGCAATAAACTCAATGCTATGGGAGTAGTGATGGATTTCCACCGACTCAAAGCAACCGTCGATACAATCGTAGCTAAGTTCGATAATATATCTATAAACAGGACTGATTACTTTCAACGGAACAACCCATCGGCTGAGAACGTAGCTAAATATATATACAATAATCTCGAGCCGAAACTGCCAAAAGGGCTGAAATTGCAAAGTATCAAGATCGAGGAAGAACCCGGCTGCGCAGCGGAATTTACAAAATAAAGCTGTAATGATTTGATAAATTTGACGATACTTTCGTGGCGGAATTTGGTATAATGAAAAAATAGGGTGTAAAATCGGCCATCGTGAAAAATAATCAAGATAAGATGATGGTGGGGCAAGCCCTGCGAAAGCAATTAAACATTGAGAATTTAATTAACTATGCTTTGTCAGATTTGTAACAAGAAAACAGCTACTATCCACCTGACTGAGATCACCGATGGATTACGTAATGAAATGCACCTGTGCGAACATTGCGCCATTGAGCAGGGCATAGCTGCCAAGAGTCAGGTATCGATAAACGAGCTGCTCAGCAGTCTGCTTGCTGTTCAGCCGAGCGACGAGGAGCTGTTAGGGCCGTCAGAACAGAAGATGAGCTGCCCGCTGTGCGGCTTTACGCTGGATCAGTTCCGAAAGGAAACGGTCTTGGGCTGTCCCAATGATTATGAGCATTTCGAGAAGGTCCTTCTGCCGCTTATCGAAAGAGCACATAACGGCAAGACCAGCCACTGTGGCAAAATTCCTTCAAAGACGCCACAGAAGACAAAGAAACAGATAAAGCTTGTAAAACTGCGTCAAAAACTTGATACCGCTGTGCGAGCAGAAGATTATGAATCAGCGGCCAGGTTACGGGACGAAATAAATCAACTGGATTCCTGATATTCGACGCTCGACGCTCGTCGAGAATCAATTGCCGAGAGCTGAGATGCAGAAGTGAAACTGACCGATTTAAGTAATGATATAAACGAATGGTTCAGCGGCTCAGGCCCATTGTCCGACATCGTAGTTTCTTCACGGATTCGCTTAGCGAGAAACCTTGTCGGCTATAAATTCCTGAGCCGATGCTCGACCGCCGAAAAATCTGAGATATTAGCGAAGCTAAAAGATATTTTGATGTCGCTCGACCTCGGCGACAAAATCTTCTATATCAATGTGGACAAGGCCACCGACCTGAATAGGGATTTCTTAGTGGAACGGCATCTTATCAGCCGACACCATGCCGCTGGGCAGGGGCCGCGAGGCGTTGTTATCGCCCGGAGGGAATTCTTCACCGCTATGATCAATGAAGAAGACCATTTGCGAATGCAGGTGCTCAAACCCGGCAGCCAACTATCCAAGTGCTATGAGCAGATAAATCATATTGACGATGTGATTGAGCAGAAAATCAGCTTCGCTTATAGTCCCCGTTTCGGCTATCTGACCGCGTGCCCTACTAATATTGGTACTGCAATTCGGTGTTCTGTAATGCTGCATCTGCCGGCTCTGAAGATGACCGGTCAGATTGATAAGTTCCTTCATGCTGCAAAGGATATGAGTCTGGCTGTTCGCGGACTTTTCGGCGAAGGCACCGAAGCAGCAAGTGATTTATACCAATTATCCAACCAGGTCACACTTGGTGTCTCGGAAGAAACGATTGTATGGGATTTTGAGAAAAATATTATACCTGAAATCGTCGAATATGAGAACGCCGCCAGAAAGGAGCTGCTCTCGAAGCAGGTTGACATCCTTGACGATAAGATTTCTCGAGCGATAGCACTTTTACAGAACGCACATTTGATAAGTTCACAAGAGGCCTTGTTTCTGCTGAGTCATTTGCGGTTAGGCGTTAATCTATATGAGTGTATGGGAGCAGCAACACCTGCAATAAAAAGGCTTCGCCAGCTAACCGGAATTCGGCAAAATCAGTCGAGCAGCAGCACGGATAAGGACAAGGGTCTATCCATTGCAACTATAAATCGATTATTCATGCTAACACTGCCCGCTCATCTACAGATAAACTATGGAAAACAATTGGATCCTACTCACAGAGATGTTCTGCGAGCACAAATCATTCGCTCAGCCCTGAACCAGAAAACATGAAATTGGTTATTGGTTAAATGGTTACTGGTTAAATGGCATCGACTAAATTGCCATTCACCAGTTACCATTCACCAGTTACCATTCACCAGTTACCATTCACCAATTACCATTCACCAATTACCAAGCATGCCTGCCAAAATGGCACGATGAATTGACAATGTAAGGTCTCTTGCCCCACAAAAAAGATTCGTAAAATATTAGTGGAAAAAACATAATCCACTAATATACATAATGTTAAGTGGCTTCAGCCGGCATATCTATACAGTTGGCACGCTTTTTGCGTAATTAAATTTTAGTCATTGCTACTAAATGTCTATAGTTTTGCTAAAGCAGGATTGATGCTATAGTAATAACGAAAGGAAATGAATCATGGCTAAAATTATTGGGATAGATTTGGGCACGACAATTTCTGTGGTTGCTGTAATGGAAGGCACATCACCGAAGGTTCTTATCAATTCTTCCGGTTCTCGGCTGACGCCTTCTGTGGTCGGTTTTACCGATAAGGGCGAAAGATTAGTAGGCCAGATTGCGCGCCATCAGCAGGTAACCAATCCGGAAAATACCGTCTTTTCCATAAAGCGTTTTATGGGACGACGCCATAATGAGGTCGCTTCGGAAGAAAAGTTAGTACCTTATAAGATCGTTGGTGGACCGGATGAGCTGGTCAAGGTTGAGGTGCGGGGCAAACAATATACGCCGCCCGAGATTTCAGCTATGGTCCTGCAGGACCTAAAAAAGACCGCAGAAGACTATTTAGGCGAGAAAGTAACCAGCGCCGTCATTACCGTTCCGGCTTATTTCAATGATTCACAGCGTCAGGCAACCAAAGATGCCGGCACAATAGCCGGCCTCAAAGTCGAACGAATTATTAATGAGCCTACCGCTGCAGCTCTTGCCTACGGAGTCGAGAAGAAAAAGAACGAAAAGGTGGCGGTATTCGACTTTGGCGGCGGCACCTTCGATATCTCAATCCTTGATATTGGTGGATTTGAGGAGGAAGGCGGAGTGCTCGAGGTATTAAGCACCAATGGAGATACGCATTTAGGCGGTGATGATTTAGATGCGGTACTGATAAATTACTTAGCTGATGAGTTCAAAAAACAGGAGGGTATCAACCTGCGTAAGGACCCAATGGCGCATCAGCGGCTCAAAGAAGCTGCAGAAAAGGCAAAATGCGAGCTTAGCACCCAAGTCGAAGCCACAGTTAATCTTCCCTTCATCACTGCTGACGCTTCTGGCCCAAAACATCTACAGATGACGATTACCCGAAGTAAGTTTGAGTCGCTCTGTGAGCACGTTTTTGACCGCTTGAAGAATCCATGCCGCAGGGCGTTAGAGGATGCAAAATTACAGTCGACGGATATAGCCGAGGTGCTGCTCGTTGGCGGCTCAACCAGGATTCCTAAAGTCCAACAGATGGCTAAGGAAATTTTTGGCAAAGAACCCAATAGAAGTCTCAATCCAGACGAAGTGGTTGCAATTGGTGCCGCCATCCAGGGAGCAGTCCTTGCCGGCGACTCCGGGGTAAAAGACATTCTGCTGCTGGATGTGACGCCACTTTCATTGGGCGTCGAAACTTTAGGCTCAGTTACAACAAGACTAATTGAGCGAAACACCACCATTCCCACAAGCAAGAAGGAGGTCTTCTCGACCGCTGCAGATAGTCAAACTACTGTTGATATCCATGTTCTGCAGGGCGAGAGAGACTTTGCCAGGGATAACCGTACGCTCGGCAGATTTCAGCTTGCCGATATACCACCGGCTCCACGAGGTATTCCGCAAATTGAGGTTGCGTTTGATATCGACGCCAACGGCATCCTCAATGTCTCGGCCAAGGATCTTGGCACAGGCAAGCAACAGTCCATTGAGATTAAGTCCAGCTCAGGGCTTAGCGAACAAGAGATTGAAAATATGAAGAAGCAGGCCGAGGAGCACGCTGAGGAGGACAAGAAAAAAAGAGAGGTGGTAGATTTAAAGAACCAGGCTGACCAACTGATTTATTCAATGGAAAAAACACTCAAAGAGCATGGTGACAAGGTCTCCGGTGAGACCCGCGGCAAGATTGAAAACGCAGTAAACAACCTGAAGGAAGCTATAAAAGGCGAAGACGGCGAGGCAATAAAGAGAGCCATCGAAAATCTCAATACAACCAGCCAGGAGTTGGGCAAGGTGCTTTATGAAGAGGCCGCCAAAAAGCAAGCTGCGGCGGCTACAGCTTCAGCCGGCAGCGAGGCCTCGCAGGCAGGGCCAGGCAGCGAAACGCCACCTGAAGGTGAGGTTAAAAGAAAAGGTGGAGAAGACGTAATCGACGCCGAGTTTGAAGCGAAGGATAAATAAGAGAACGGAAGACAGAAAACAGATATCGGAGAGAAAATTTATCCATCGTTTGTTCCCTACCCTCTGTCGTCTGTATTCTGTCCTCTGTTATCTGCTTTCAAAGCCAACGGTCGGATTCGAGCCGACAAGTCGGCACGGTAGATTTGCGAAGCAGGCGGATTTCGGAAGAGTTAGTGAGTTGGTTGGTATTTAGTTGTTAACTATTGGCTTGAAGCTCAACGCTGTTGCTAAACCTGCCGGATATAATTCACGCATCATAAGCGGATGATAGCACGGATTTGACCTGTGAGATAATTTCATATCTAACGGGTTTTACACTCGACCTCTGATTTCTCTTGAACCATTGAAGTATGCACCCTGTTGTGCTATAATCCGGCCCGCTGATGGAAATCAATTTCCCTATCAGTTCAAAAGACCGATGACGCATAGTTTTCGATATTTCTATCGAACAAACACATTTAATAAATTTGTAACCGTTCACGGGACAAATGTGGCATTTTATGTCATTGCGAGGTCTGCCTTTGGCGGACCGTGGCAATCTCAATCGTTACATTTTAGATTGCTTCGTCATAAAACTCCTCGCAATGACCCCAAAAACGCGACTTATACCCCGTGAACGGTTACATAAATTTTTACTCAAGGAATCTTACCTATTATGAATACTAAATATCAAAACCTGCTGGCCTGTTATATAATTTTTCTGCTTGTAAGCACCTCTTTTGCTTCGGATATCCACGTATGGCAAATGAAGCAAGTCACGCTCAAAGCTGAAAAGGAATATGGAAACTGTTATACAGACGTGACATGTTGGGTAGAGCTTAAGGGAATGAATTTCTCAAAACGAATTTATGGTTTCTGGGATGGCGGCAATGCTTTTGTTGTACGTCTGGTGGCTACAGAACCGGGGCAATGGCAATGGACCAGCAGCTCAAACCAGCCTGATGATAAAGGTCTTAACAACCATACCGGCGAATTTAATGCTATTGACTGGACAGAAGAGGAAAAATTGCAAAATCCCAACCGTCGTGGTTTCGTTCGTCCATCGGCTAACGGACATGCCTTACAATACGCTGATGGTGCCCCGTTCTTTTTGGTCGGCGATACCTGGCTTGCAGGGGCCACATGGCGGCTGCCTTTTAGAGGTGTCACTTCATCGAAAAATTATGTGCCAGGCCCAGGCATTGGATTTGAAGACGCCGTGGCCTACCGGAAAGGGCAAGGCTTTAATTCCGTCAGCATGATCGCCTGTTTTCCAAACTGGGAATCGGATTGCCATGCCAATACTTATGCAGATTCCAAAGGTATATATCTGAGAAACGCATGGGAAAAATTCGACTATCTGGTCGAAGACGGCAAAATGACGGCAAAAAATATGCGTGATGAATATGGCAACAAACCCTTTAAGATGTCACCCAAACATGAGGGCGTAGCTGATTTTGATCATATCAATCCTGAGTATTTTAAAAGTTTGGACAAAAAAATGCAGTATTTGTCCGACCGTGGATTTGTCCCTTTATTAGAGACCGTAAGGAGGGACAATTGCCCAGCATGGAAGGCTTATTTTGACTTTAATGAATCGTATGCACGATATGTTCAATACCTGATCTCAAGATACGGTGCGTATAATATCATCTTCAGCGGGATCCACCTCGATTGGATTCCAAAAGAATACAGCCTGACCGCTGATGAATTCAACGAAGCTCTGACGTATCATTTAAAAAAGTACGGTCCGTTGCCGTTTGGTCAACCCCACACAACACTAATCAATAATTCCACATATACACAGTTCGGCCACAATCAGGACTGTCCATGGCTGACCATGCACAGTGTAGGCAACAAACCGCGTGACCATAGCGTTTCCAAGGCGATTGAAATCCTTTTCAAGCTCAAGCCCCCTTACCCAGCCATAAATTTTGAGCCATATTATACGGGCTGGAACCATGAAATAAATATGCCGAATGGTGAACGCCCGCCGGCAGACTCGCCGCGCGATAACTATTTCTCACGCGCACAGATGTACGGCTCGGTTCTTTCAGGGGGACTGTCGGGACATGTGCATGGCACAAGCGCCTATGATATTACCTCAACCGGAGAACCGGCAGGCGCTCGTCCTCATTTCTGGGATGCGTTAAATTTCGAATCGGGCCGATATATGCAACATCTGGCGGCATTTATATTATCCGAAGGCGATAAGTATCAGCGATTACAGCTCAGCTCGCAAAATATACACCCGCGAAAAGCCCCAAACAGTCCGGAAAGAGGTTTGGATGGCTGGTCATTTATGATGAGCACTGTTGAAAAAGACCTTGCTCTGCTTTACTTTGAGAACCAGGCGGCATTGCCCACATTAAGCGGCTTTAAGACGAATACATCATATCGTTTCCAATGGTTTAATCCCCGCAATGGCCAATGGAAGGAAAGCATTGCGATTAAAACAGATGAAAAAGGAATACTGACACCACCAGAATTTCCCGATGGACAAAATCCATCTACAATTGACTGGGCGGCCAAAATTCGTGAAAGTCGATAAAGCTGAAGCTAAACAAGCCAACTTATTGCGCGTAACAAACCTCCTTACTCCTTTAGATTAATGATTGAGAATAGTCTCGTGTGCAGCAAAGGTCATTATTTCAATTATATTCAGGCATCGGCCTGTTACTGAATTTCTGAAAATAGCTCAGACATGTATCTCGCCAAATGGCAGCGTCTTTTTCCTGTGTAGCCAGTTTTTCTTGAACGTGCAAATATATATCCTGGTCGATATGCGCAGCATGGCTTGCGCCATATTTTTCTATGGCAGCCCACTTTCGTCTCATCGCTTTTACATAATCGACTCCCGTATGGTATCTGTAACACAGTTCTTCCCATAAAGTCCTGCCCGATTCCGTCTTGTAGTCCCAGTTTACATGGTGAAACCAAAGCAGGTATTTTTCGGGACATGTTTTCAGATTGTCAAATATCTCGGCATTTGGTGAAAAGTACTGGCTTGTTGCCTGGCTGCCGGTTGAGCTACGATTAAATCCCAATCCTTTACTGTCGGCTCGGTGATAATAAACGGAAGTCCAGTCCTGCCGTCCTTGGGCATGGTCAGGGCCGGGGCCGTAATGGAAACCCTCCTGCATAATATGATGCAGTCCTAACGGAGTCATGTAGTTGACGCACGCCTCCCACGACCCCATCATCATTGATTTGATTGTCTTGACAACGTCGTTATTCCGGCTCAAAGTCATGTGAATCCACTCTTCAGCTATTGCCTCGCTGGACAGGCTGTGGTCCCAGGCCAGCCGACCAAAGGCATACCAGTTGGCCTGGCCGAAGAGATGCCCGCACCAATTGCGGTCCGAGCCCGTATTAGCGACACCCGCAATCCCAGTCATATGGTAATTGTGTAAAGACCCATCCACAACCCGGCAAACAAGCGAGCCTTGACCTTTGGCATAAGTGTCGAATTCCAGATATTCTTTCCACATCGGGGCCAGAAAAACGAGATGTTTTGAATGTCCTAAGTACTCCTGGGTGATTTGTAACTCCAGCATCAAAGGTGTTTTGGGCATCGCCCCAAATAAGGGATGAACAGGCTCGCGGGGCTGAAAGTCGATTGGACCATTCTTGGATTGAACAAAAATATTTGCATTAAACTCGCCGTCCAAAGGAGTAAACTCCTTATACGCGCGCCTGGCTCGGTCGGGATCAACATCTGCATCGTATACAAACGCACGCCACATCACTATACCACTATATGGGGCCAGGGCCTCGGCCAGCATATTAGCTCCATCGGCGTGGGACCTATCATAGTCCTGCGGACCGGGCATCCCCTCGGAATTGGCCTTTACCAGAAATCCGCCAAAATCAGGAATCGATTGGTAGATTTCTTTGGCTTTCTCTTTCCACCATTCTTGGACATTAGGGTCAAGCGGGTCAGCCGTATCCAGAGAACCAATTCCGCCTCTTCGACTATTCTTATTGGATGCCGGCCGAAGTGGAGACGAAAATCGAATGGAGACAAATAGCTTTATACCATAAGGTCTGAACACATCGGCCAGTGCTTTGAGTTTGGCGATATATTCAGCCGTTAAAATAACAGGATTGGCATTTACGTTATTGACCACCGTCCCATTGATACCGATTGAAGCATTAGCCCGTGCATAATCTTTGTATCGTGGGTCTATGGTCTCAGGGAGCTCATTCCATTTCCACAAAGATTTTCCTGCATAACCTCGCTCTATTGACCCATTCAGATTGTCCCAGTGATTCAGGAGCCGGTATTGAATTCGGGGTTTGGAGCGGATATCTATGTCCTTAATGGACTGTCCGTTTTGCATAAGTCTCAATAGATGAAAAGAACCGTACAAAAGGCCTGTGTCCTCGTTTGCAGTGATGACTATTGATGGAATGCCGTCAATTTCGATTGCTCTAATTAGAAATCCTTCAGGACCTAAAGTTGCCAGCTCATCGGACAAATCTAATTTTTGTATGAGTTGAGACTGTCTCGATGCGCCAATAACAAGGGCGTTACTTTTGGTAAGCGTACTGCCTGTAGGCAAATCAGCCCCTAAAAGTCTATCTAATCCTTTTTTCGCTTCCTTTCGAACAATGCTGAGTGTTTCAGATTGGCCCTGGATTACAATAGAAGAAAAAGTTTGTCTGTATTCTTCCAATATCGTTGCATCTTCTAATTTTTTGTAGGACATCCAAAGTTCGTACCCATCATCAGCACAGGCCGTCGGACAAACTAAAACCGCAATACACAGCGCGAAGAGCATACCCTGCAATGAGTATTTCATATAAATTCCAATCATGTGAAATGCGCAGCATGGCTTGCGCCATATGTTAGTCGGATTCTGGACCACACTACTGGCACACGTTATTTCATTACTACAATATCATACACAGCCCTTTTTCCTCCAAATATTCATCTACATGGTATCTACTTAACAAATCCGAGCTTGTCAGGCAGCCACATGGATATTCCAGGCACAAAGGTACAAATCAAGAGCGTAATTATCATTGCAATAAAAAAGGGCAGAATATGACGTATTACTTTTGTTACTGTAGTTTGCACAACGCCGCAACCGAGGAAAAGGCACGTCCCGACCGGAGGGGTGCACAGACCTATACATAAATTCATAATGATAATGATGCCAAAATGTAATGGGTGCATGCCAAGTTTCTCAACGATAGGCAAAAAGATAGGAGTGAATATCAGAATAGCCGGCGTCATATCCATAAATGTCCCCACCGTCAGCAGGATGGCATTGATCATTAGTAGAAGAAGGACTTTATTACTTGTAGTATTTAACAATGCCGCGCTTATATCCTGTGGAACATTCTCCGAAGCCATAACCCACGACATTGCCATACTCGTTCCTATCAGCAGGAAAACGACGGACGTAGTGACTCCACACTGAAGCAATATCTTCGGAATATCTTTGATTTTCACCTCGCGATAGACGACAACAGCAAGGAGAAATGAGTAAAGGACCGCAACCGCTGAAGCCTCTGTGGGTGTGAACCATCCCATAAGTATTCCGCCGATTACGATAATAACCATAAGCAGCGGCGGTACTGCTCTGAAGAACCGTAGTATGCCCTCTTTGATAGAAAAGGTTTCCCCTTTACCGTATTTATGAATAATAGATATAATTCCGCTGACTAAAATCAGTGACAGACCCATTAGAAAGCCTGGCAGGAAACCTGCCATAAATATCGCTGCAATTGAAACAATTCCACCTGTCGCCAGTGAATAGACAATCATTACATTGCTTGGCGGAATCAAAAGACCTGTTGTTGCCGCTGTTATGGTCACCGATGCGTTGAAATCTCTGTGGTAGCCCATCTTATTCATAATCGGAACCATAAACCCGCCAACCCCGGAGACCGCCGCAGTGGCTGAGCCGGATATGGCGCCGAAGAGCATGCAGGTTAGTACATTTACGAAAGCCAGTCCTCCGCGAAACCGGCCGACCAGCACGTTGGCAAAATCAACCAGCCGCCGGGCAATGCCTCCGTGACCCATCAATACACCTGACAAGACGAAAAATGGTATCGCTAACAACGCGAAGCTGTCGATTCCCGTAGCTATCTTGTGTGCCACAGCCACGAACGCCGGCAGGTCTGGCATAACCAAAAACGCCAGAACCGTTGAGATACCCATACAAAACGCTACAGGTACATTTAAAAGAAGCAGTATGACGAAACTTACAACCAACACTAATACGGGTAGGTCCACTTCAATACCCTTTCATATCATCCCGCCGTGGCGGGCTCGTAAGCTCACGACTATGGTTTCAGTCCGCCTCGGCGGATCAATCGACCCCTTCCCCACCGTGCGAAGTTTGCATCTGTGAAATCGAACCGCCTTTGACTAATGCGGCCAATCTCTCGACCAGACCTATAACTGAATACAGAACAAGAAAGAATCCGCTGATTGGTATCGCCAGGTAAACGTAACCAACCCGGATTCCAAGGGCCGGTGATAGCTGCTCCAGCCTCAACGTGGTCGTTACCAGCTCGACTCCTCCGAGAATCATCACCGTGAAACTGAACAATACTATGCAGAGAAAAGCAAAAATCTCTGTGTATAGCCTTTTCCGCGGCGGCAACTTGCCTACAAAATAGTCGATGCCCAAATGCGCACTTCTATTTAAGGCGACCGCAGCACCGAGAAGCGAAACCCATATAAGCATAAATATCGCCAGTTCTTCCGTCCAGGTGCTGGGGTCCTTCAGAATAAAACGAGTAAAGACCTGCCACAAAACGTCCACCACAAGCACAACCATGACCACTATCACAAGCAGCTCAAGTGAGCGGTCCAGCACTTTTTTTATCGATTTGAACACTGCTACTTTACCTCCTGTATTTGCTTGATTAACTCGCCGATTTCGGTGCCCTCGAACTCTTGCCATATACTCCTGACGGAGGCCTGGAAGGGCTTCTTGTCCGGGTAGCTGATCTGAACGCCAGCTTCCTGAACTATCTTTATATCGCTTTCTTCAGCTTCGGCCCATATCTTAAGCTGATATTCAACAGACTCATCCACCGATTCCTGTAATATCTGCTGAAACTCAGGTGAAAGATTATCCCAGACCTTGGTGCTGATTATCAGTATGTCAGGCAGTCTTGTGTGCTCATCGAGTATATAGTAGTGACACACCTCATAATGCCTCGATGTACGAAACGATGGCGGGTTATTTTCCGCTGCGTCAACAACACCCTGTTCAAGCGAAGTATAAAGTTCGCCCCATGGAATTGGTGTTGGCGAACCACCCATAGCTTCGACCATCTTCATAGACATCACGCTGTTCATAACTCGTATTTTCAAACCCTTCAAATCCTCAGGGCTTTTGATTTCTTTCTTTGCATAAAAACTTCTCGACCCTGCGTCATAGAAGCACAAACCACGCAGCCCTTTGCTTTGACCTGCCAACAGTAACTGCCTGCCTATAGGTCCTTTCAAGACCTTCCAGTAGTGCACGGAGTCTCTGAAAAGATAAGGAATGCCAAATATTCTCATTCGTGGCACAAACCCTTCCATTACCGCTGTCGATGTCTTGGTCACCGCCATATAGCCAAGCTGCAGTGCTTCTATACATTCTTTTTCATTACCGAGCTGCTCATTTGGAAAAACCTCGACCTTCATCCGTCCCTGCGACTTCTCCGCAACTTTCTCAGCCATATACGCCATCGCTTTATGTACAGGATGAGTTATGTCAAGACTATGGCCTAATTTCAATACTATTTTTGGCTTGGCAGCGTCTTGCTTCTTGCAACCGCCGGTAATTGCCAAAGTTAGATACACAAAGCACCAAATCAATATAAATAATTTCTTCATTACATATAACCTTTGCATTTTCTGACCAGAATTCTTTGTGAGACGAACCGTGGCCCCTCGGGCTCTTAGACTGATAAGGCTTCTATTTAGATTTTTCATACTGTCTTTTTAATAATTGCATCTTTTACCTTTTTTTCACTTTCCTGTCCAGCATCATTTTGCTCGACATTCTCAGTGGCAGCACCTGAAAACTTTATTGACTCTCGAAGGAGATAATGTTATTTATGAATTAAGAGTTCTCAAAACTTTCAGTCAAAAAAGGTATTTTTGGGAGTTTTGCTATGTTTTTACTATATATTTTTCATCAAAGGCGCGTTCTAAGTGGAAAACGTGTAAGTCATTTGCAGGCAATTACGTTCGGCAAGGCGCTTTTAGTTATTGTCCTTTGTCTTTTTTTCTTTGCTTCCGCGTGTTTCGCTATTAGTCAGGCTCGATACGTTGATTTCGTTTATAGCCAAGGAAGTTTCAGCCTTGCACAAAAAGGTGACGTCGCGGCCCTCTATGTCGATTCGCAGGACTATCCCGGTGTCGTACGCGCCGTGAAGGACCTGCAAGCAGATGTTGCCCGTGTCACTAACAATACGCCGAAGATAGTACAAGAACAGACCGCCCTTGGAAAAAACACAGTTATCATAGGCACGATTGGAAAAAGCCAAATCATCGACCAATTGGTTAAAGACGGCAAAATCGATGTGGCGCCAATTACCGGCAAGTGGGAATCATTTATCATTGCGGTTGTGGTTGAACCTTTGCCCGGCGTAGATAGTGCTCTTGTTATCGCCGGAAGCGATAAAAGGGGAACCATCTACGGGATATATGATTTATCCGAGCAGATTGGAGTCTCACCGTGGTATTGGTGGGCGGATGTCCCTGTTGAGCATAAAGATTCTCTTTTTGTCAAGGCGGGAAAATACGTGCAGGGACCGCCCGCCGTAAAGTATCGGGGTATTTTTCTAAACGATGAAGAACCGGCGTTGGGCCGATGGGCTGTGGAAAACTACGGCGGATTCAAGCACAAGTTTTATGAGAAACTGTTTGAGCTTATCTTGAGGATGAAGGGCAACCACCTTTGGCCTGCCATGTGGTGGGCGAGTTTCAACAGTGACGACCCGCTCAATCCAAAATTGGCAGATGAATATGGCATCGTAGTGGGCACCACGCACCATGAGCCGATGATGCGCGCCCATGCTGAATGGAAAACATACAGAGGTGGAGCCTGGAACTATGAGACCAATGCCGAAAAGCTGCGACAATTCTGGATGGAAGGAATTCAGCGAATGGGTTCGTACGAAAGTATTGTTACTTTGGCTATGCGTGGCGATGGTGACAAAGCCATGAGCGAGAGCACAAACATCGCTTTGCTGGAGAAAATTGTAGCCGACCAGCGCAAGATCCTCGCTGAGGTGACCGGAAAAGATGTGACAACTATTCCGCAGATATGGGCGTTATATAAGGAAGTGCAGGATTACTATGATAAAGGAATGCGGGTGCCGGAAGATGTCACCTTATTATTGTGCGATGACAACTGGGGGAATGTCCGTAGGTTACCTAAACCTGAGGATCCTCGGCGATCTGGTGGATATGGTATTTATTATCATTTTGATTTTGTAGGCGGCCCCAGAAATTATAAGTGGCTAAATACAAGTCCGATAACCCGTGTTTGGGAGCAGATGCACCTGGCTTATCGTCATGGGGTAGATCGAATCTGGCTTGTGAATGTCGGTGACCTCAAACCCATGGAATTTCCCATTGAATTTTTCCTGGATTATGCGTGGAATCCTGATAAATGGCCGGCGGAGAGCCTGCCCGAATATACCCGGCTGTGGGCTGAGCGGCAGTTCGGAGCCGAGCATGCCGCAGACATCGCTGACATCCTCAACAAATACACAAAATACAACAGCCGCCGAAAACCCGAGATGCTGGCTTCGGATACTTATAGCCTCTTGAACTACCGCGAAGCGGAAACGGTTGTGTCCGATTACAACAAACTGGCAGATGAGGCCGAGCGGATTAACAAGGCCATGCCTTCTGAATATAAGGATGCCTATTACCAGCTTGTGCTGCATCCTGTGACAGCTTGTGCTAATTTAAACGATCTTCGTGTAACCGTTGGAAAGAATCACCTCTACGCGAAACAAGGACGTGCCGCCACTAATGATATGGCGGAAAAAACCAGAGAGTTATTCACCAAAGATAAGGAGATTTCTCACTATTATAACAAGGTCATGGCCAACGGCAAATGGAACCACATGATGGATCAAACGCATATCAGTTATACGTACTGGCAGCAGCCTGGAAAGGATGTCATGCCCAAAGTTGAGGAAACCGAGATACCCAATGTTTCGGATATGGGCGTGGCGATAGAAGGCTCGGATGGCTGGTGGCCAATGGAAGACGGCGAAGCAGTATTGCCTGAATTTGACCCCTTTAACCAACAGAAATATTATATAGAGGTATTTAATCGCGGACAGGTGCCTTTTGATTACACAATCGAGTCAGGGCAATCGTGGCTGCTTGTTGAACCTGATCAGGGAAAGGTCGATAAAGAACAGCGAGTATGGGTAAGCGTGAATTGGCAGCAGGCACCGACCGGAAAAAATAGTGCTGCTATTACTATAACAGGCCCTGGTGAAAAACAGGTTGTTGTACATGCTCATATTAACAATCCGGCGTCTCCGAAACGGGACCAGGTGAAGGGCTTTGTCGAGGCCAATGGGTACGTTTCCATGGAGGCTGAACATTATACCAATGCGGTGAATAAAGCACCTGTAAGATGGCTGCGCATCCCGGATTTAAGCCGGACACTTTCGGGAATGACGCCGTTACCGGTCACCGCAAAAAGTCAGTCACCCGGAGGAGACGGCCCCCGTTTGGAATACCGTATGTATATTTTTGATAGTGGTAAAGTTGAAGTGAAGGTGTATCTATCTCCTACCCAGAACTTTCTTAACACTCAGGGATTGCATTATGCTATTTCATTCGATGATGAGACGCCACAAATTATTAACATGCATGTAAATGATACAGTCCCTGACTGGAAGTACCCTCCAGTCTGGAATAAAGCAGTAAGTGAGAATATTAAAGTGATGACCTCTGAACATCTTCTCGAAAAGCAGGGTGAGCATGTTTTGAAATTCTGGATGGTTGACCCGGGCATTGTGCTGCAGAAAATTGTTGTGAATACGGGCGGCCTTAAACCGAGCTATCTTGGCCCGCCTGAAAGCTATCACAGCGGTGATGCTGTTTCCTCGAAGGCTGTTCCTTCTGAAAATTGAGTCACCGGTTCATGTGCCTTTTCCGCTGGGATCCGCCGAGGCGGACTCCTTACAAAAAAGAGCTGGGTTTATCTGCGGGGTTTAATAACGGGGGCCGGATTCGAACCTGTGACCTCCGGATTAGAAACCCGTTGCTCTATCCGGCTGAGCTATCCGCCTTGGGCGGATTGGAATCTCCGAATAGTAGAACCATATCAACCATATTTGCAGCCTGCTTTTCTTTAACCATGAGAGGCTGCCGATATCGGCTGACAAGCCTGCACCCTATCAAAGCCAAGAAAAAAGCGCAAGTATTTTCTTTGAAAATAAATGGGTATTCTATCTAAGGTTTTTGGTTTCCAGAACAGGATTCTCCGCCTCTATATTCTGGATATGCTGATGATAAGTAATTTTGGGGCCATTATTATTTACTTGAACCAGCCTAACAGTTAACTGGCGATCATTACTCTCCGGCCATTGCGTGTCGTACCATGTTTCATCCGTCACCCTCACACTGTAAAGCGGCGTAAACAAGCCTGACCATACTATCATGTTCCAGTTTTGATGAAGATGCCCTGCATAATTCGAATCGATATATTCTCTGTAATTATAGAGAAACTGTTTGATTTTGGTCATTTCTTCTTTCGAAAAAAGATATTTGTCCGCCATCTCAAATCCTGTACGAAACATGCCGATATGCGACATGATTACGATGTTTTCTTTCTTTGGTTTTGAGCATTTTTCAATATCATTTTTGAACCAGTGCCAGCTACCGCCTGGAAAGTCGTGGAGCTCTCCGCCCTCGTCCCCTCTTTTTCTGGAATTAAAATCCAGGCATACAAAATGACAGCCCTTATAATCAAAGGAAAAATTCTGAAGATACATATTCCGGACAGGAACAGTTGCCTTTTGCCAATTCACAAAACGCCCGGAAAGATACTTGTACTGAGGTTCAAATACATCCTGAAACTCCCTTTCACATCCGGTCTCAATTTCGTTGTCACCTATTATAGGGATGTAAGGAATACCGACAATATTCAGGCGATTCAGTATCTGTCTGGCGATTGCCAGATTTCTACTACTTCCGGTTCTGCCCCACGCAATGTCTCCTAACACGAAAACTAATTCTATATTGTTATTGTTTTTATTGTCTTTTATCCAATCAACAGCAGTCTGAAATTTGGCTCTGCGAGCTGCGTTTCCATCCACATGTGGATCAGCCATAATAGCAAATGAAAAAGTTTCACCGTATACAAGGCAGCCAACCGGTAAATACATAATTGATAGGGTCAATAAAACCTGCTTTAAAAATCGGTCCGTTAGACTGCTAATCAGGTATTTGTGTTTATCCGGCCAGTAGTACATGAAAAAGTTTTCAATATTGCCTTTTATTTTTGTCTGCTAATTCATTATATGCAGCGGCTATTAAAAGTAAATGTTAGTGTAACATAATTTCTGTAAATTTGATATTATATGCCAGCGCTTGATACAGCAGAAGCAATATTGCCGAAGCGACAATAACGCAATTTATACAAAGAACAGTACGTGCCCGTGAAACAAATATATATTATATATTATCTGAAAGGGAAAGATTATGACCGTAAAACCATGGTCCACGCTGAGTGCGTTTATCTTAACAGCCGTTTTGTTGAATGGTAGCATCAATTATGCTTTTGAAAAACAGGCCGACGGTATTGTGATTAAACTTCAAAAGGAAAAGGCAACGGACCCCAAAATAATAAAAATCCAGGTGCGCACGGAGAATATTCTTCGTATCGTTGCAACACCAGGGGATAGCTTTTCCTCCAGGCCGAGCTTAATTGTTGAAAAGCGTAATTGGAAAGCCGTACCGTTTACGATTACAGAAGCTGATGACACCGTGCAGATTTCCACGGCTAAGATAACAGCTAAAGTTTTAACAAAGACCGGAGAAATCACCTTTTATGACAAAGCCGGCCAAGTTATCCTTCGGGAAAAACCTGGAGGTGGTAAGATTATCACGCCTGCCGAGGTAATGGGGGAGAAGACTTATCATAATCAACAGTTTTTCATGTCCCCGGAGGACGAGGCTTTCTACGGTCTGGGCCAGCATCAAAATAACATTATGAACTATAAAGGACATAACCTGGACCTTTGGCAGCATAATATGGTAGCCGTTGTCCCGTTTCTGGTTTCAAGCAGGAACTACGGCATCCTCTGGGACAACAATTCACGCACCAAGTTTGGAGACATTCGTGACTATCAACCCTTATCATCGTTGACGTTATATGATAAAGAAGGCAACGAAGGCGGACTCACCGCAGAGTATTACAGCAGTCAAGATTTCCAAACGCTGCTCACTTCTCGAACGGAATCTGTAATCGCTCACGAGAACCTTGATGAGCTCGGCGGCTTTCCGGAAGATTTTAATTTAGGTCGAGGCAGTGTGCGCTGGAGCGGCGAAATCCAGTCCAATCAATCAGGTGTTCATACATTCAGATTCTACAGCTCCCACTATGCAAAAGTGTGGCTAAACGGCGAGCTGGTAGTGGACTCGTGGCGTCAGAACTGGTGTCCATGGACGCATATACTCAGCCTGACGATGGAGACAGGCAAACGTTATCCGATTAAAATCGAGTGGGTGCCTAACAGTGGCTACATTGGATTAAGGTATCTCGGTCCCGCTGAAGAAGAGAGCAAAGATACTATGTCACTTTATTCCGAGGTAGCTGATCAGATCGATTATTACTTTATTCATGGAGACAGTTTAGACCAAGTTATTTCTGGGTATCGTGAAATAACAGGCAAGGCCCCGATGATGCCGAAGTGGGCGATGGGTTTCTGGCAGTGCCGCGAACGCTATAAGAGCCAGGATGATCTGCTCTCGGTCGTCAAAGAATTCCGCAAGCGTCAAATACCGCTGGATAATATCGTGCAGGACTGGTTCTACTGGCCGGAAGACAAATGGGGCGACCACAACTTTGATCCGGAGCGTTTTCCTGATCCGGCTGGCATGGTAAAAGAGCTTCACGAAGAGCTTAATAGCCGCATTATGATTTCGGTCTGGCCTAAGTTCTATGTCGGTACCGAGAATTACGAGCAGTTCCGAGAGAAGGGCTGGCTCTATATGCGCAATGTTGAGAAGCAGCAAAAAGACTGGGTTGGACCCGGTTATATCTCTACGTTCTACGACCCGTATAGTAAAGAAGCCAGTGATTTATTCTGGAAGCTGATAGATGAGAAGCTGTTCAGCAAGGGTTTTGACGCCTGGTGGTTAGATGCTACTGAGCCGGATATTCACTCAAATCTGTCGATGACAGAGCAACTGCTTCGCATAGGTCCAACCGCATTGGGTACCTCAGCACGTTATCGTAATACATATTCTTTGGCCAATGCCAAGGGTGTCTATGAGGGACAGCGCAAAAGCAAACCCAATCAGCGAGTTTTTATCCTCACCCGCTCGGCATACGCTGGGCAGCAGCGATACTCCGCTGCGACCTGGAGCGGTGATGTCGCCACGCGATGGTACGATTTAAAAGCGCAGATTTCAGCAGGCTTAAATTTTTGTCTTTCCGGTATTCCTTACTGGACGATGGATATCGGCGGCTTCGCGGTCGAACCTCGGTTTGAGCGTAATGTGAAAGATGCTGACTTGGATGAATGGCGTGAGTTGAACACCCGTTGGTTCCAGTTTGGCACATTCTGTCCCTTGTTCCGTGTGCATGGACAATTTCCCTATCGTGAGATGTTCAATATCGCACCGGACGACCATCCGGCTTATCAAACCATGCTTGATTACGACAAGCTGCGATATCGATTGATGCCTTATATTTACTCATTGGCCGGTATGGTGACACACAACGACTATACGATTATGCGAGCGCTGATTATGGATTTCAGCCAGGATAAAAAAGTCCGCAATATCGGCGACCAGTTTATGTTCGGGCCAGCTCTGCTGATTAATCCGATAACAGAATATAAAGCCAGGTCTCGCCAGGTATATCTGCCCGCCGGGACGGGCTGGTATGACCTTAAATCAGGCCGATATTTCGAGGGAGGCCAAACCATTCAGGCTGATGCACCATACACCGATATACCGATTTTCGTGAAAGAAGGCTCAATCATCCCATTCGGCCCAGATATTCAATACACCACAGAAAAGCCCGCCGATCCAATTCATCTGTTTGTTTATACCGGCGCCGACGGTGCGTTTACGTTGTATGAAGACGAAAATGTTAATTATAACTATGAAAAAGGTGCCTTTAGTATGATTCAACTCACATACAACGAAGCGACTCAGTCTCTGATAATCGGTGCTTATCAGGGAGAATTCCCCGGCATGTTGAAGGAACGTAAATTTGAAATTGTTTGGGTCGGCAAAGACAAGCCGGTCGGCCTTTGGATTCGACAGGCTCACCACAAGGATTTTGAAATTACACCTGCCCAAACGGTTCGTTACGATGGAAACGAGCTGTCTGTAAAGCAGAATAAATAATCGTTGAGAAGGGAAAGGGATTTATTATGGTTATGACGGCTTCTACAATGCTACCATTGGGGACAGCTGCACCGGATTTCAGCCTGCCGGACACAGAAGGCAAAATCGTCTCAGCAGATGGTTTCAAGAATGCACCGGCTCTCTTGTCCGCAGACCTTTGATTTTTTTCTATCCGGCAGAAATACCCGCTTGTATAATCAATCTCATTATGGAACGAGCTGTTTATAGAATCATCGATGCCAATTTTAATCGCGCGCGGGAAGCGGTCCGTGTGATCGAAGAGTACTGTAGATTCGGTTTGAATTCGGCTGCTCTAAGTGAACGAGCAAAAAAGCTTCGGCATGAATTGTCTGCTTGCTTAAATGAGCTCGATGTTGGGCAACTGCTCTCCAGCAGAGATACGATTGGTGATGTCGGTGTTGGCAAAACGGTCGATAAGCAGCTGGAGCGCAGTGACCTTAAGAGCTGTTTTACTGCCGGCTGCAAACGTTTAACCGAGGCATTGCGAACATTGACTGAGATGACGTCCGCACTCGGCGGACAAAATCGGTCTATAGCCAAGATATTAGAGAAGCTACGGTTTGAAGCGTATGCACTTGAAAAAGACATTGTTCTGTTCAGTGAACCGGCTGAGAAATTCAAACATGTTGGATTGTATGTGATAATCAGCAGCAATTTGCCTGCAGATATTATTTGGTTAACCCAGCGGTGTGTGGCTGGTGGTGCTGACTGTATCCAACTGCGGGCAAAAGACATAAACGACGATACTCTCTGTGCGGTTGCTGTTGAATTTGTAAAAGTTTGTAAGGCTGCAGGAGTCCTCAGCATAATAAACAACAGAATCGATGTTGCAGTTGCGGCTGGCGCTGATGGTGTTCACCTTGGTCAGAATGACTTGTCCATTGAGCTGGCTCGCAAGCTGCAGTTGGCTCCGTTGATTATTGGCAACAGCACGCATTCGCTCGAACAATTGCACTCTGCCTGCGAGGTGAATCCGACGTATGTGAGCCTTGGTCCCGTCTTTGACACGGTGACAAAGCCAACCGCTAAGCCTGTCGGGCTGGACTATGTCAGACAGGCAACAAAGTATCTCACTGATACCGGTATCGCTAATGTCGCTATTGGCGGCATAACAGCGGACAATGTTGAAGAGGTATTAAGAGCTGGCGCCGGGATGATTGCGGTGTGCTCTGCGGTTACACGTGTAGAAGACCCGATGACAGCGTGCAGAACGCTAAAAGAGAAAATATCTGTTTTAAGAAAATAATGAGCTTTTTTAATACGCTGCTTATTAAAGAAACAACATAATCCAGGGGTTTTGAGCTTTGAAGACCGGTTTTCTACATATTATCCACTGATAATGCGATTTTTCTGGATGCTTGTTCGATTTTACTAAAAGTTAGACAGTACTTTTATCACTAACGTTACTCTTGAATTTAGATTTTCTTATAATTCCTTATGCACTCATAACCTACTTTTACAAAATAGGTTACGGAACATAGCCGATACATTTGGATAAGTTAGATTGACAGCAAGTAAAAATCAGACTGATTTTGGCATATATTCTTAATGTCTTGGCAAATAAACGCTAAAAACCAGGCCGAGTTATCAACAGGCTATCCACATCGCAATCAGCCTAATAATTGAGTAGCTACGGTTAAGATTTATCCGCCTTCGCAGAAAGCCACTCCCGCAGCTTCTTGCGAAGCAAGAGCGGGGGTGGATGAATGCGAAAAGGGTAACCCTCCATAGCCTTGGCGAAGGATGAAATGCTTCGGCGGGTTTCGCCGAAACCTGCCTTCGCAGAAGCGGCTACGCACAGATAGGTGTGTGAGGATGCCATGGCTGTAAAAACCGTGGAGCTTCACTTTTTGGTTTCTGAAGAAATAGACGCATTTTTCACCGGTGATAATGAGCTGACTTGTGCCCGAATTTGGGAAAGCGTAGCTTTCATTTGCTCAAGGGTGTCTATTATTTTACTATTGTTTACCTGATTCTTATCCTGCATAGCTGCGATTTGCTCCTGTAGGCCGGCTTGGTTCTGCCGGACATCCTTTAGGGTATCGACCATCGCCGCCTGGATATTATTCTGAATCCTTTCTTCAAATCTGAGCTGCCTCTGGCCAATAACATCTATAATGTTAGCCAGATCTTTCTTGTTGTTCTGAAGACTTTCCTGCAGTTTTATTAAATTTTGTTCGTGACCGACTACGCTTTCATCTACCCGCTGGATATTTACGTTCAGACTTTCAACACCGTTTTGTAATGCTCTCTGACTACGTTCGATTCCAGCTATGGAATTGGTCAAACGCTGACGCTGTAATTGCAGTAAGTCCTGCAGCGCAGCGTGTTCCTGCCCAATAGCGGCTATTACATCATTGGTTTGTTTTTTGTTAGTATCCTGCACGTCTTCCATTGCGACATGTAATTGGCTTTGGCTGTCCTCGATACGTTTCATATTATCAGTCATCAGATGAGTATCGGCCTGAATTAATTTTTGCAGTTCAAACTGGTTCTGCTCAATACTGGCCATTTCCTCACCGCATCCGGTTACGGCCAGAACAATTATCCCTGTTAAGGCAGTTAAAGCGGTTCTCATAACGAGTTTCTTTGTATTAAACCTTTTTTTCTTTTCCATTTTAACACCTTCCCTCTTCTAAACACAAACCTTAAAGAAAACCTAGGACTTGAGCCTTTATTATGAATAATCAGACGACAATTTTTATTTATCAGTTAAAGAGCTAAGTCATAATATCTATAAGCATGAGAATTTGCAAGTATTTAATTTTTTATAGGACGAAGCTATAAGGATTCGACGGACAATGTTTAAAAGCTGATGACAGAGATTAGTAAAAGTCGAATTTGTTTGCCAGGGCCTTATGGAATGTTGGTCCTAAGGTCCAATCAATTGATTTTTAAAAACTAATGAAACAAATTTAGGTACCAGGCAATGCAGTGCGTGCTTCGTATTATGGTACCGGATAAACTCCAACAAGGGAGTATAATAAACATTATTAAACCTTCAATCTATCATTTGTGTGTACCAACCTTAACCGAAAATTAGAATCAATAGTCGGCTGAATTTTATTGTTCAAACCTATAATTAATTTGTTTTTCACCTGTTAGGGGACACAACACTAAAATTCCGCTTATTCTCAGTGACTCCGGTCAAATTCTCTTGACTTTTGCGGGCTGATATGATAATTTAATATCATAAATAGTTCCTTGGGGGTATAGTTGAAAACGGACTGGGGGGTGTTCTTGTTTTTCCCCTGCTGAGCACCCAGTAAAAAATTGTATTGTGACCTAACGGTATAGATTCAAGTACCGAATAATTTGTGATGCGTATGGTCACTGCCAGGGGGCACGAAAATAATAAGGGTGACATCAGCTATCACTGATGAGGCGGGATACGCTTGCCTGTAATGCAGACGCTGTTCGGCATTGATTAAGATTTCCTGCGCAAGTGTCACCGCAATTATAAGGGCTGGCAAACATCAGATAGCAAATGTTATGTAGACACGGTCTTGGCGTTCAGGGTGAGTCTGTCAGTACCGAAGGATTGAAAGAAATGTTAGGAACCGCTGTGGTTAGTCTGCGGCCAAAATTTGATTGAGAGGGCTTTTTGAGAGAAAAGATAATGAGTAAGCTAAAGATAACAATGATTTTCCTTACAGCCGTTAGTTTAATTCTGCCGTGCACAGCGGAAGCATGTCTTCTTGGTACGGTGGACATAGAGCATAATGGTTATGGGGCAAGTGACGTTATGAGAGTTTGGGGTGGTGGTCTTGATGGCGTATACGTGTATGGCGGGGTCTATATGCTTGACAAGAGCTACGGCACCGACCAAGGAAATTTATGGCCCAACGGTGAACTTATCGGCAGCTTCTGTATAGAATTGGATGAACAAGCCCCAAGCGACACATTTAAGTACGGTGTGGTCATGCCGCAAGATGCATATAACAATTTTCTCGACGGCTATTTAGGCACAACCAAAACCAATTATCTTCGTGAGCTGTGGGGTAGATTCTATGACCCTAAATGGTCGTACAACGGACCATATACAAGTCAACAGAGATATGAAGCCGAAGCCTTCGCTGCAGCAGTATGGGAGATTGTTTATGAAGATCTTCCATCATCGCCACTATTATGGGATGTCACCATTGATGGTACACCGTGCAGCCATGGCTTCCGAGCTGAGAATGTTGACGCGGCTCTCGCCAATAGCTGGTTGCATGCCTTAACCGGCTGTGGTCCGAAGGCGGACCTGCGAGCATTTGTTTTTGATGGAAAACAGGATTATCTGGTTCAGGTTCCGGAGCCTGCCACCTTAGCTCTGCTCGGCATCAGTGGCGTGTTTAGCCTGCTTCGTAGAAAAATAAGAGCCTCCAGCTAAGGCTGATTATAATACGAGACTCTTATGAGAAAAACGATAAGTAACCACACGGATATGAATTGAAGAAAGCGGTTAGTGTCAATAGGCGGTCTGCAGGACAGTGGAAATTATAATATATAAATATGGGGAGGAAATGAAAAGGTTAATAGTATTTCCCATGCCTATGGTGTTAGTAACACTTTTCACCAACATCGCCCAAGCGGGCTTTGTTAATTCTGCCGACAATCCCGTTGCGGCAACTTTTACATGCGGGTTCTCCAATAATCAGAAACAGCATAGTAATAGCGATCTTATAAATCTTCAATTTGATATTGACATACTGACTACCGGTCTTTTCGATTTTACATTGAAACAAAGCCCAGTTTCTGAGCCGGAATCGATAGTCCAATTTAATAGAGGTGGTTTGGGGCTGCTCCGTCTGTGTTGACTTCAGCGAGCTTGGTCGAGCTGTGCCCGATACTGACATAAGGCCCCCCATGTTTACAGGGCCGCGGATATCCTTTACCGTGGCCCGTTTTTTTTTGAGCATATATGTTTAGCGTGGTAAAACCATTGCTAATCCACCTGTCATCTGCTCCTGAATAAAAGAATTTACGCCAAGCAAGGATAAGCCTGTGGATGTTCTTTGACCGTATGTGGCAAAAATACATAAAACCAGTTGAGATGCTTGTAGTATAGAAGCCGAATATGTCAAAATATAAAGTTTCTAAGCTACCATCTAAGCGGATAATCCAGAGCCGGTGGACAAGTAGATATGTCAAAACTATGCGCAAAAAACAAGGGAGACAGCGACCCCCCTTTATACAAGTCATGGCCGGTCGGCCTGCCCCCCTTAGAGAGAAGGAAGGAGTATTATGTTCAAATGTCCAAAGTCAAAAATGCTCCTTCGGACAACACTTCTATCTATAATATAATCTATTTTTTCTGATATGCAAAAAACTAAAGGTAAATTTTTGTTATTCTTGACTTTTCGCCCTATAGAAGATAGTTTAGCTGCTTGAAAAACGCGAATCAGAAACAGCGACGTGTAAAATACAAATCGGATTACGTCCATATTAAGCTAACCCGGACGGAACAGGATCGTGAATCACAAGACAGAAATAACAGGCAGGATAAATGAAAGAAGTTGAGAAATCAAAAGAGCGTTTTGAGGATATGCGTATTCTTGACGAGATTAAGAACTCATATCTCAACTATGCAATGAGCGTAATTGTTTCCCGCGCTTTACCGGACGTTCGCGATGGCTTAAAGCCGTCGCAACGCCGAATACTGGTGGCTATGAATGACTTGAACCTCGGCCCGCGAAGCGCACACCGCAAGTGCGCCAAAATCGTTGGTGACACCAGCGGCAACTACCATCCGCACGGTGATCAGGCCACGTACGGCACATTAGTGCGCATGGGTCAGGAATGGAATATGCGTTATCGGCTTATCGATCCGCAAGGTAACTTCGGCAGCATCGATGCCGACCCGCCGGCAGCAATGCGATACACAGAGGCCAGACTGGCGGCGCCGGCTATGGAAATGCTCGAGGACATTAATCACGACACTGTAGATTTTGTGCCGAACTACGACGAAACACGAACCGAGCCTACGGTTTTGCCCTCAAAATTTCCAAATCTGTTAGTAAATGGAACTACCGGTATTGCAGTAGGTATGGCTACCAATATTCCGCCGCACAGCATCGCAGAGGTCTGTGACGCACTGCTGTTAGTCATCGAAGACCCAAAGTGCGGATTCAAGGATATTATGGAACGCCTGCCTGGGCCGGACTTCCCTACCGGCGGAATCATCTGCGGCAAAAAAGGCATTGTGGATGCTTATACCACTGGTAAAGGTCATTTAACTATCCGAGCTAAAACAGAAATCGAAATAAGAAAGAAAGACAAGGAACGAATCATAATAACTGAGATACCCTATATGGTCGTCAAGACCACGATTGTTTCAAAAATCGCAGATTGTGTCCATAAGGGTCTTATACCTGAGATTGCCGACGTCAGAGACGAATCAGACCGACATGGTCTTCGTATCGTCGTGGACTTGAAAAAAGATGCCGATAGCAGAATAGCTTTGAATAAGCTGTTCCGCTACACCGCCCTACAGAGCACCTTCGCCATATTCAATATCGCTCTGGTCAATAATAGACCAGAAACGCTCAGCATTAAGCAGATGCTTAATTGCTTTATCGACCATCGTAAAACTGTCGTCCGCAGACGGACCAGATTCCTGTTAAAAAGATGTAGAAACAGAGCCCATATTCTCGAAGGTCTTATTCTGGCAGTCAGTGACATCGATGAAATCATCGAAATTATAAAAAAATCTCCGGATACTCCGACGGCAAAGTTTAATTTAATGAAAAAGCCGCTGCGACTGGCTGAGGTAGCAACACTGAAGAAGATTCTTCCGAAGGCTTTTATCAAGGAAAAAACCAAAGGCAAACATTTTCTAACCGGCCCGCAGGCTGATGCAATCTTGACAATGCAATTGCAAAGATTGACGGGCCTGGAGATGGAAAAATTAGCTAGAGAATATGCAGGTCTTATTGAGCAAATAGAAGGTTACGAAGCAATACTGGCCAGCGAGGAGATTCTGCTGGATATCATCCGAGAAGACATCTACGAAATAAAGGAAAAATACGGCGACACAAGAAAGACAAAAATTACCGGCAAGGTCGAGCAGTTTGAAATTGAAGACCTAATCGCCGAGGAGGAAGTTATCGTCACTGTAAGTCACGATGGATATGTAAAGCGCCTGCCGATAGATACATATCGTAAGCAAGGCCGGGGTGGCCAGGGTGTCATCGGCTCAGATACTAAAGAGGGCGATTTTATTGAGCATCTGTTCACAGCCTCTACACATGATTATCTGCTTATCTTTACCAACCGGGGGCGATGCTATTGGCTGAAGGTCTATGATATTCCAAGCATGTCCAGACAGAGTAAGGGCAGGAGCATTGCAAACCTCTTAAAGCTTGGCGACCAACAGATAACATCCATCATCAGCGTTAGCAGCTTCGACGGCGAAGGTGATAAGAAAGCAAAGGGGCGGCAATTAGTTATGGCTACAAAAAACGGCATTGTAAAAAAGACAAAACTTTCTGCCTACAGTAATCCCAGAGCCACTGGCGTCATTGCTATCAATCTCGATCCGAATGATGCCTTAATTGGTGTCTCAATGACTACGGGCAAAGATCATATAATCCTGGGCACGCGAGACGGCATGACAATACGCTTTGACGAAAACGAGGTACGTTCGATGGGCCGAGCCTCACGAGGTGTTAAGGGTATCAAGCTTCGTCCCGGAGACGTTGTGGTGGGTATGGTGATTGTTGAGGAAAAAGCGGCTCTGTTTACAGTTTGCGAAAACGGTTACGGCAAGCGAACTGGTATGGAGAGCTATCGGTCTCAGAGCCGCGGCGGTATAGGCCTGAAAAACATAAGAACATCCGACCGCAATGGTAAAGTGGTGTCCCTGAAAGCCGTACAGAACAAAGATGACTTAATGATGATAACAGCTCACGGCATGATTATTCGCACGGGACTGGATGAAGTCCGATCGATCGGCAGAAACACTCAGGGCGTGCGATTAATCAAACTAAAATCCGGTGATAAGCTCGTGGCAGCAGAAAAAATAGCTGCCGATCCTGTCAAACTTCGGTCTATGAAGAACCCCCAGTGAAACTGGGGGCTAAATATTTAGCCCCGCCTTTTAGGCGGGGTTTTCTCGTCGCTCCGCAGTAAGGCGTCCTCCGCGCAGTAAGGCGTCCTCCGTAAGGAGTCCCTATGACTGTGGAGTGACTTCTAACTTGGATCTTGCAATAAAGAGCACAATGTGTGGATATGCGCAAGCTAATTTATGTCATTGCTGGTAAAGAAACTTCGCTTGTCAACGCTGAGTGCGAGAAACTTCTTGACTCCGCCTTGGGCGGATTAGAGCCGAAGCAGAGGGTGACGGCTCTTTTTACCGCTGACACTGCTGGCGTTTCAGTCTCCGAGGTGCTGGACGAATTGCGGACAGCTCCCTTTTTGACCGACAAACGAGTCGTTCTTGTCAAAAACGCAGATGATTTTATATCTAATAATCGTTCTTTACTCGAAAAATATTTCGATAATCCCTGTCCCACGGGAATACTAATAGTTACTGTAAGCAGTTGGCCCAGCCAGACTAAGCTGGCCAAAAAGTTATCCAAAGTCGGCAAATTAATCAGCGTAGCCGCCCCCAAGCCCTGGCAATTACCTCGCCGTCTGATCGATTATGCACGGGACGCACACAGTAAAAAATTGAGCGAAGATACAGCCGCACTTTTAGTCGAGCTGGTTGGCGATGAGCTTACCCGTTTATACGGTGAAATCGACAAGCTGGCCATATTTGCGTGTGAGGACAAGGCCATTACTATCAGCCATGTAGAATCGCTGATAGGTCACAATCGTGTATTTGGCGCCTTCGCTGTGATTGATGCCGTTATCGCCGGCAAGACCGCTCAAGCCATAGCTCGTCTGCGGAATATGTTTGCAGAAGATAAAACAGCCCAGTTCTCAATAGTCGGCGCATTTGCGTTTCATTTCCGCAGGATGTTCAGCGCAAAAGCCATGCTTGAAAAGGGTGCCTGGACCGGCGATATTGTAAAGAAACTGCGAATATGGAGCAATAAAGACAGCTTTTTCGCACAATTGCGCAAGATGTCACTGAAGCAAATCGGCTCAATCCTGCAACAGTTAGCGGATATTGATTTTAAGATAAAGACCGGCCAAACAAAAGCTAACGTGGCGATTGAACAATTAGTATTGAATCTGCATACAGACGCTATTGTATAAAGAACTGTTCACCCAACTTCGCTTACAGCCGACTAACTGTTCAATTGTTCTTTAAAGAGCTACACGTTATCCTATTTGCTATTCACAATTATTATAATGGCACAACTATTAAAAAAAAGAAAGCTGGTCCTGATCAATCCTGTTAATCCTGTAAATACTGGATTAACAATAAATAAAAGTTCGCGTTTCCCACCCATTGGCTTAGGTATCGTCGCAGCATTGACGCCTAATTCCTGGGATGTGATTCTGCTCGATGAAAACTGGGAACCCTTCACCTATCAAGAGGCTGACCTTGTTGGAATTACAGCCTTCACTGCTTCAGCACCTCGAGCTTATGAAATCGCAGCCCTTTACCGCAAACAAGGAATTCACGTCGTAATGGGCGGGATCCACGCATCCATGTGCACTGAAGAGGCTCTACAATTTGTAAACACCGTTGTATCAGGTGAAGCTGAGGCTGTTTGGCCCCAAATTATACGTGACTTTGAGTTGGGACAAATGCAACAGGTTTACCAAAGTGAAGTGATAGATATTAAAAACTGTCTCTCGCCACGGCGTGACCTTTTTCATCCTGATTACATGTTTGCATCCATACAAACCTCACGAGGTTGTCCGATGGATTGTGAATTTTGTTCGGTTACTGCTTTTAATGGCCGACGCTACCGTCGCCGTCCACCGAGTCAGGTTTTGGCTGAGCTGGAAAGTATCCCTCAAAAGCTCCTGTTCTTTGTAGATGACAACATCATTGGCTACGGCAAAGAATCTCGAGACCAAGCCCTGGAAATTTTCAAGGCAATGGTAGAAAGAAAGCTTTACAAGTGGTGGTTTTGCCAAGCATCGATAAACTTTGCTGACGATGAGAATGTGTTATACTGGGCGGCACAAGCCGGATGCAAAATGGTATTTTTGGGATTAGAAGCTGAAAAAGTAGATACATTGACGGAAGTAAATAAACGACTCAATATAAAATGGGGCGTGGACAGTTACGATGCCATCATCCGTCGCATTCAAAAAGCAGGTATTGCCGTATTAGGAGCTTTTATTTTTGGCATTGACGGTGACACTCTGGACAAACTATGCCAACGCGCAGAGTATATTATTCACAGTGGGATTGATGTGATGCAAACTACTGTGCTTACTCCACTGCCTGGTACGAGATTATTTGAAAAATATCAGCAAGAGAAACGTCTGCTCTATACAGATTTTCCCAAAGACTGGAGCCGTTACGATATGACACAAGTCATTCACCGTCCTGGCAGTATGGAAGCAGAGACCCTGGAACAAGAAATTGACGAGCTAAATACTAAAATGTATTCTTGGCCTGTAATAATCCGAAAGGCGATACGCACCTTTTGGCAAACACGGGATATAGCTGCTACGATGTTTGCCTGGAACTCGAATATTAACTACCGTCGTGTGGGCCTGTGTCAACGCAAAGCTAAACGATCCAACAAGTAGGCTGAGGTACCTTGAAAAGTTTTTAGACAATTGCGGTAAGCTCTAAAGTTAACCTATTTATGAAACGCAGCAATAGTAACAGATATTTGTCTGTAGCTCATAATCGCTTCGGAAATAAAAGACAAGAAAGGCGACTATTATGGAAACTGCTGGAAATAAAAATTCAAAGGCGTTTTGGACAATAGTACTGATAATATCTATTCTGTTGAACTCGAATTCTTTTTCACAGGAAAACCCAGATTATTCGATAACAAGCCCGGACAAAAAGCTCTCTGTTCATTTTCATATCTCTGGTGACAAAAATGCCCTGTGTAGCATCAGGTATGGTGATACTATCATCATGCAAAGCTCTCGGCTGGGAATGATCAGAGAGGACGAAGATTTTTCAAAAAGCCTATCTTTGGAATCTGTTTCAGATATTGAGATTGTTAAAATCAATTATGAAATGCTTCAAGGCAAAAGACGTAATTGTTCTTATACAGGTAACAAGCGAATCTTTCATTTAACAAACGCTTCCGGCAAAAAGATGGACATCATCTTACAGGTCTCAAATGATGGTGTTGCTTTTAGATACTATTTCCCAGGAAAATCGGATGATGTAAAGAAGATCGATGAGGAGATTACCTCGTTTAATTTTTTGCCCGGCACAAAGGCCTGGATTCAACCTATGACCGACGCAAAATCCGGATGGAATCAGGACCAGCCTTCGTATGAGCAGCATTACAAACAAGGAATCGAGCTGGACAAACTGCCTGCCAACAAAGCAGGCTGGGTTTTCCCGGCGCTGTTTAATTATGACAAATACTGGATGCTGATTACAGAGACCGCCGGTGACAGAAACTATTGCGGCTGCCGACTCGTCTCGGCGAAGGCCGAAGCCGGAGCGAGATTAAAACACGAGCAAGACAGTGGCACAAGCCATCTTGACGATAACGAGTTTTTCATTGGTTTCCCTCAAGAGCTGGAAATCTATCCCGGCGGGCCATGCTATCCAGAATCCACTCTACCCTGGCATACGCCGTGGAGGATAATAGCTATAGGAGATAGTTTGAAAACCATTGTGGAATCAACGTTGGGAACCGACCTGGCAAAGCCATCCAAACTAAAGGATACATCGTTTATTAAGCCGGGTAGGGCTTCCTGGAGCTGGATTATATTGAAGGACGGTTCGATGGTGTACGATGTTCAGAAACGTTTTATTGAGCTTGCCACCGATATGAATTGGCAGTATTGCCTCGTTGATGCGGGCTGGGATACCAAAATAGGCTACGACAAGATTAAGGAGCTTTCTGAATACGCCCAAAGCAAAGGCGTCGGGCTTCTTTTGTGGTATAACTCGGCAGGCACGTGGAATACAGTTCCCTATCATCCAAGAAGTAAGCTGCTGACGCACGAAGACCGCCTCAAAGAATTCGGCAGACTAAAAGAAATGGGAATAAAAGGCGTAAAAGTAGATTTCTTTGGCGGCGACGGCCAATCCATGATGGCCTATTACCAGGATATTTTTGAAGATGCCGCACAGTTCGGCCTGATGGTTAATTGCCACGGCTGTACAATACCAAGAGGTTGGCATCGAACTTATCCGAACTTAGTGACGATGGAAGCGATAAGAGGCTTTGAGTTTGTGACTTTCGAACAGGCCAACGCCGACCTTGAACCCACTCATTCCTGCGTGGTGCCGTTTGTTCGAAATGTCTTCGATCCGATGGATTTTACACCTGTTTGTTTTGGTGAGGTACCCAATATAAAGCGGATTACAACAAACGGTTTTGAGTTAGCGGTGTCGGTGATTTTCCTTTCAGGCGTACAACACTTTGCTCAGACGCCTGAAAGCGTGGCAGCGGTACCAGATTATGTTAGGGATTTTATGAGAGAGGTTCCTACTCGCTGGGATGATACGCGTTTTATAGACGGATTTCCCGGAAAATTTGTTGTCATCGCCCGCAAATCGAAAGATACCTGGTATGTTGCCGGCATAAATGGTGAGAATATCGAAAAGAGTATCAACATTGAGCTTTCTTTCCTTAAAGATACAAAAACTGGAATACTTATCACCGATGGTGCAGATAATCGCTCATTCGACATGCAGAAGATAACCCTTACGCCGGGGACACCATTGGCAATTACAATGAAAGGAAACGGAGGTTTTGTTATAGAATTAGGAATATCGGTCTAAGAGCCCGAGGGGCTAGGTTTTTCTACGTTTAGCCAATCCGCCTTGGGCGGAACGGATAACAATGAAAGGGCTGTAGATATGAAAGCCATTAAATTTGTCTTGAGAAAAAGTGAAAAGTTTGGATTTATTTTGGTAGTTGCGATGGCAGCAACCGGCTGCCTCGGTGGGCAGAAAACAATCCAGGCTGATAAAAATGTTACAGAGCTTGCACTAAACGAGGTTGAGTCGACCATCGTGGAGGGAAACAATAAATTTGCCATAGACCTTTACGACAAGCTTAAAACGGGAGAAGGGAATCTTTTCTTTTCGCCATACAGTATCTCCACGGCTTTGGCTATGACCTACGCCGGGGCGCAGGGCCAAACAGAGTCGCAGATGACAAGAGTGTTACATTTTCCGACGCTATCCAGCGAAACAACAACCAGCACATCGGTCAAGAGCCTGAGGGGCAGTGGGAGAAAAACGCAATTTCATTCTGCGTTTGGCGCAATTGTGAAGGATTTGAACACAAGAGGCCGAAAAGGCGGCTATGAGCTTACCGTTGCAAACGCTTTGTGGGGCCAGAAGGACTACGGATTTCTTAAGGAATTTTTAGAGCTTATCAAAACCAACTATGATGGGCAGCTTAACGAAGTCGACTTTGTTGAGGCTACAGAAACCGCTCGCAAGACAATCAACGCCTGGGTAGAAAAAAAGACAAATAACAAGATAAAAGAGCTGATTAAGCCAGGCGTGCTTGACGCGATGACTCGGCTGGTTCTGACTAATGCTATCTACTTTAAGGGTAATTGGGCGGCGCAATTCAAAAAGGACCAAACAAGGAATGCACCCTTTACTTTGTTGAACCGTGACAAAGTAGAAGTGCCGATGATGAACCAGACGGAGCAGTTCCCGTACATGGAAACCGAAAATTTCCAAGTTCTTGAGCTACCATACGTGGATAATGAGCTATCTATGATTATCTTTCTTCCGAAAAAAACTGGTGGCCTTAAAGAGTTTGAGCAAGGACTTACTCTGAACAACCTGTCACAGTGGTTGAGCAAACTGAAAAAACGCGAAGTTATAGTTTCTATTCCGAAGTTCAAGATGACCAGCCAGTTCAGTCTGGCCTCGCTGCTGAAATCGATGGGAATGACGGACGCTTTCGATTCGAAGGCCGCGGATTTTTCAGGAATGACCGGTAGAAAAGACCTTTGCATTTCGGCGGTTATTCACAAAGCCTATGTTGACGTGAACGAGGAAGGTACCGAAGCAGCCGCAGCAACCGCAGTAACGATGAAGCTAACATCGGTCGGACCAAGCCGGACACCGGTTTTTCGGGCCGACCATCCGTTTCTATTTTTGATTCGTGATAACCATTCCGAAAGCATCTTATTCATAGGCCGAGCGATGAATCCTAAAGCACAGCTATAAAGTGAATCCTGGTACGATCGGAATTCCAAACGAAGAACACGAAGAGAGCGAAAAATGCTAGCCACTATCGTTATTAGCAGTACATTACAATTAGACTACTCGTTAATTGTCGTTTTGTGTGGTTAACACTGTTTTTAAAGAAAGTTAATCATTTTGTAATGCTATTTCTCCGAAAATTTTCTCTAACTCCTTAATATACTTTTGTGTTGTTTGCTTCCGGCCAATGTCGGACTTTTTGATGAAAGATAAAATGTTCAATATTTTTTCTTCTTTCTTTTCGTCAATCAGATTAAAGTCGATCACTTTTGAATCATTGAGATCGTTAGGTTCAAATTTCTGCAGACCGCCTCCATATTCCCGTCGGTTATCTTGGAATACTTCGCGGGCTATATTAGTAATCAGATATGCAAAGATTAGATTGGCTTTGCCATGATAAAACATGTTCAGGTAAAAACAGTGGAAAGTGGTTAAGTTTCTTACTCCGGCTTCGTTACGGACGAACTTTAAGCCTTTTCGATTGAAAACACCTACCCAGATCGGAGCTGGCGGTCGGTTTTCCTGGGCATACCATGGATTTCGGTGACTTGTAAGGTACTTTTTGTGAATGCCTTTTTCTTCTCCTAGTTGCAGATATTTTTTTACGTTTTCATTTCGGGTTCCCACTGCGTCTAGCAGATATGCACGTTTATTTTTCTCAACAAGTTTTTCAAAGTCTTTTTCATTGAAAAACAATCCATTCGCATGGGTTGACTTTGTGATACATGGAAGCAAATTCTTGTCCGGTATCTTATATAAATCTATTTTCTCTTTATTAAAGGTGAAATAATCATTGGATCCCGTAGCAATACCCCTAGAAATATTACCTATTTGCGTTAGTGGGATAAGATTGCGATATTTATGACTATTTGTTTCCTGATAATAAGCTCGCCATTTTCTGGTGGCTTCCATTTTCAAAAACGGCACTTTTGTTCCAATTTTGAGCTCGTGGTCTTTTGTGATTTTAGCTGATAAATCCTCTAGTTCATTAATGCTGTGAATGGTTATAAACTCGATAGAACAATGTCGGTGTTTTTTGTCGAACAGCAAAATACATGAGGTGGTTATCACATCTTCAAATGGGTTGCTGTTAAAATCAAATAATATTACATACCTTAAGGATTTTTCATTGATTAAGTATTGCTTGACGTATTCACCGTAGTTGGAGTTGAGAAATTCTGAAGGTATGATATAAGTCATACGTCCGTCTTCTTTTAATTCACTCAAAGATTTTAGCAGGAAAAGTGTGTAAAGATTTGTTAGTCCACTTAAATGAATTTTTAAATTATTTTTCACAACCTCTATGATGATGTCTTTATTATCATAGTTCTGAAACCTCATATAAGGAGGATTGCATATCACACCGTCGTATTTCACCCCCCAGCCGCTAGTCATGTAATCTTTACAATAAAGAGTTACATTATCCCTGCCCGTCAGCTTTTTTATGGAATCGTTACAAATCATAAGAATATGCTTGTCAATATCAAATGCATCTATCCTTGCATTTTCAGATATTTCTAAAATACTTTTTATAAAAACACCCATTCCTGTTGCTGGGTCGAGGACTTTTTTAGATTCCCCCGGTCGCAAAATCCATTGCGCCATAAAACGGGCGATTGGAGTAGGGGTAAAAAACTGCCCCAGTTCTTTTTTACGGGCCATTTGCTCTTTTTTGTATTCTTTTTGGAGGACTATAGTTTTCATTGAATGCCCAGTATGCCTTTGAAATTATCCATATCAAGTAATGCTTCCCCGCCACTGAAGGTGACATGGAACAGCAAACGTCCTCTGGCAAGTTCTCTCATTCTACTTCTGTGTTCTGGCATTACAACTTTATGAGCTAATTCAACACCTTCTTTGATACTGATCTTCGTTGTAGTTTTGTTTTGGTTTTTTGTGTCGGCTTCCACGAAAAATATATTGCCTTCATTTTTACTGTTTCCTAGTATTTCCAGGATAGATTGAAAAGAAATGCCATACACTTTATCAAAGAACACCTGAAAATAAAAATGTGGGACATTGTATGTTTGTATCCATTTATAAACTACTTTGATGTCTTCTACTTTAGGTGTAAAACTTAGAAAATCTCGCTTTTGATATTCACTAAGGCAGCTTTTTAGTTTTTTTAACAATTCGCTTGTTTCAGTAAGTCTCTGGTTTGCCCGCCAGCCAGGTACTTTGAAGCTGATAAAATCTATGCAGTCTTTGTTGATACTGCTCACAAGCTCTTTCCACTTACCTTTACTGTCAAGAACATCCGAATATACCGACAACAGTTTTTCCTTGTATGCTAAAATTTCATGTGTAAGTTGATCGTTTTTGCATTTCATAGCATCATCATATTTATCCAGTAAAAACGAGCTTGAACGAACTTCTATTCCGGCAATAGCATGTGGAATGATATTAGACAGTTTGTCCTGAGAAAATCTGCTTATTTCATA
>Ga0307437_1000149_pt1 | contig 57046 bp, 42 predicted proteins | sample SalMarWE160390MG_FD_202146 | JGI IMG/M metagenome (GOLD analysis project Ga0307437, IMG submission 202146) | Salt marsh sediment microbial communities from the Plum Island Ecosystem LTER, Massachusetts, United States - WE1603-90 | ecosystem: Environmental > Aquatic > Marine > Intertidal zone >...
TGCAAGTTGAATATAAGACTGATTGGAAAACAGCAGGGGTTATATTTAGTCTTGGTGTCGCTCTTGGGTTTTTTATTCTCAAATGACCTGATTCGCCATTTAAAAGCCCGTGCTGAAATCAAGGCATATCTTTATGGGTATAAAACAAAAACCCCATCAGTAAAACTTTTAGCCTATCTCGGAGAAAGTTAAGGCTGATTGGGGATTGTTATTTATCATTCTTTCAATTGACCCATAATAATTCAAAATAGCATTTCGATGTTTCTCAACTAATATATCTGAAAATTTTTGATGAATTTCTCTGGGAATAAAGACAACATCGGTATTATTAATGTGGTGGGATACCGCTCCTTCAAACCATTTATTAAGGGGATTGTAGCCTAAATCCCGTCGTTTGGAATCACGCCTTCTTGTTTCTTCTTTATGATTTAGATACCATTGATGATTATATTTAGCTATTTGTTTTCTATTTTTTATTCTATATTTAACTTTTTCTTCCTTATGCACTTTTTTATATTTAGCTATTTCCTTCTTATGTGTTTCTCGATATTTATGGCCTTGTTCAAGTATCTGTTCTCTGTTTCTTTGATAATATTTTGCTTGAATTTTTTTACAGCATTCTTTACATTGATAACATAGTCCATCCTTTCTATTTTTATGTTTATAGAATTCAGATATGGGCTTCCAAATTTTACATTTGCTACATTGTTTTAACATATTTCCTCCAAGAGAAAAGATGCCCAAAGATGAATGAATCTAATATCAATAAAGATAAAGATAGCTTCGGGCATCTAATTTTTAAGTTAAAGGAAATGATATCAAATTCATTCATAATCTATATTAATCATCTTTCTCTAAAAGTCAACCTCTATTCTTTCGCTTACAAAGAAAATTAAAGGTTAATCTCTTGGTCTAAAATCTATATACAAAATTAAGATTCACTTTATCATTATGAATCTCTGATTTTAAACCATAACTCAATTTCACATTTCTATTATATTCCCTTGTTTTAATGCTTACATCTATTGCTTCCGCAAGTTTAACGGCAAAAAACATTGTCAAAGGAACGATTGAAATATCCTCATCCTTATTATGATTAATCATTGATTCGTATCCCAGCCAACCCAATAATCCAAGTTCAACAGTAACATAAGTCGCAAGTTGAGGGTTATATTTACCGCCTTCAAAATAAGTGAAGCCACCGCCCGGCAGCATTAGACTCAATCCAGTTGTCAAAAAAACATTTTTCTTTTCATTAGCATTTAGATAGGGGATTAAACAAAATGAAATAATGAGTGCAAGTAAAAGTTTCTTCATAAACTATACCTCCTAATGGTTATCATAAAATCAATATAATCACTCCCGCTCAAAAGTCAATCTGAAAGTGGTGAAGGCAATCTATTTATAGCCTTCTTTATGTGGTCGGGCGCAAGGTGGCTATAAATCATTGTTGTTTTAATATCTGAATGCCCTAATAGGTTTGCAATGGTTGGCAAGTCGATCCCCTCCATCACTAACCAGGAGGCGAAGGTATGCCTGAAAGTGTGGAGAGTTACATTCTTGACATTGGCTCTTTTAGCAACCCGAAGCAATACTCCCCTCCAGACTTCCCTTGAAAAAATCCCACCCTCAGGGGATTCAAAAACCAAACCCGATTCCTTTCGCCTGACAGTAAGAATATTTTTTACTATTGGGTGTATAGGTATAATTCTGCTTCTTTTGCTTTTAGTGGTAAAACTTTCTTTATTTTTGACCGAGATAACTTCCTGTTCAAAATCTATATCTGACCATTCAAGAAATCTGGCCTCATTGCGTCTCATACCTGTGTAAAGGAAAAATAACCATAAATCCTTATAGAAGGGATTAGAATATTCTAATAGCCTCTTGACCTCCTCTTCGGAAAAGAATCTTGGAACTTTGCGGGGCGCCTCCTGTAATCTCTTGACATCCTTAACTGGATTTTCATTGATTACTTTTAGCTCAACCGCATACTGATAAACTTGCCTCAAGACATTGACATAATTATTAATGGTCTCAGAAGACAGTTTGACAGCAAGTGAATCAATAATCCTTTCAATTTCAAGCCTTGATAGAGGAGAGAAGATTTTATACTTGTGTTTTTCTTCCCAGAATCTGAGGCGTGAATTCCAGCCATCCATGGTTCGGGGATTGACTCTTTTTTTCTTCATAGATTGGAACTGCTCGAATAATTCCTTTAAGGAAATTTTCTCTTGAATCGGGATGTTCTCTCTCGTGAAATATTTTTTTCTTTCCTTCTCAACAAGAATTCTCTCGGCGTCTCGCTTAGTATCGGCTACAACTCTGCGGATCCGCTTCCCGGTTGAATCCGAATAATCTATGTACCATTTCTTGCCTCTTTTGAAAACTCTCCCCATTTGATGTCCCATTATAGGCACAAAATTTCATTTGTCAAGAGGATATCTTATAACTATTTGACAATGAGATATGTAAGGAGAGGAATATTACTGTGTGTCATTGTAACAATACAGGTAATGATATAGGTTCCCTCCAAACTTGGTGCTGTCCAATTGACCTCTGTACCACTACCGACGATTGTTCCTCCAGAAGCGTTCCATGTATAAGATAGTTCGTCGTTATCCCGATCACTAGCCGTACAATAAACGGCCGTATTTGCACCAAAAATGACCGTTGTCGCGTCTGCAGCTAAACTTTTAATCCTAGGCGAATAATTACCAACTGTATGACCGGACTGATAATCCACGATTACCCCATTAACCAGCATTTTATCAAAGTCGTAGGTGATGGTGCCACCCGCTGGTGTCAACACCACAAGAACGGCGGCATCAGGAGGAATAGTGAATGAAGTTACCCCACTCACATTAGTTTGTAAAAAGCTATTCGTTACGGCATCATAAAGATCGTGTTGACCACTGCCTACATCAATTTGGACAGTTTTTTCAACATCGTAAGGGTTAAAATAGAGATAAGTGGGGTAGGCTTCATCATGAAAATAATCGGTTTTTAAGACATCTAATTGGAGTATCATCTCTACATTGGTTGTATCTATTATCCCGCCGAAGATACCCACATGAGATGATCCATAAAGGGCCAGATTTGTCGCTCCCCATCCACCGGCAACAGCATCACCTGTCGCATAAGGGCTGAAGCCCATCCAGGATTCGCGCATCGATTCATGAGCAATATAAGAATTTGGGTCGTATTGATGCGCCCACGCTTCGCTGTCCTGATTTTCGTCGGGCAGGTAGTTCGGATAAAAAAGACGAGTGGCATTGACTACATTCAATACCCATTTGCCGATTGCCCTGGCAAAACGGTCATCGTACCGGACCATAGGAACTAAGGCACCTACTTGTTCGAAACCATTCATAATAAAGGCATACCCATCATATTTAGCTTCACCGATTAAACCATAACAATCGTATCCGCCCCAATTCCCAAGGGTAGCGCCCCAATTTCGAACGTTACCATGAGTAGTGAAGCACCAGTTTACCAGTCTCTCGATATCATAAGTTGTTCCAAGCTCGGCATTCATTCGGGCGGCAATGTAAGCACCATAAGGTAATTGAAGTTCATACGAGGGATTTGTGGACCAATTGTCTAAAAACTCCATACACCACTCAGCACCAATCCGATATTTTGGATTACCAGTTTCAACATACGCGTTATACAACAGCCAAGCAATAGCGCCCGCTGCCTCTGGTTCAGGTACGCCAGTAGCAAGCGGCGTCATGGTCGAAAGTTTCCATGCTCGGTAATTCATATAGGGACGATGCCAGGATGTGGTGCTGCCTCCCATTGTCACTACCGCTTCCAGCCACCGCTCAGCCACCGTTGTAAACTGATATGCAAAATCGCCTGTATTAGGGTACATGTCATAGAGCTGGTAAAAAAAGACATTTGGCATCGTTTCGTACCACCAATCACTTCCACTGCTGGCAACAGGAGAATTTAAATATACATTTTCTTCCGGCCTTTTATTGAAAAATTCCTCACACATGAGCACCCAATTGTCGCCATTCTGATTACTTTTGTTGATGCCTACTAAACTGGCACTAATGACTGCCGGTAAAACATTAATTGCCTCTGCTGAATTTGGATAAGGCGTACCCACCACAGTGTGTAATCCAAAGCTATTGTGATTAGGATAGTTAACAGTATTTGTGCTCCAAAAGATTAATGGAAGATATTGTCCCGTGAGATTAAAATCAAAAACAAACGCATCATAACCTAATGCAACCTGCTTCCAATTTCTCATTTCATAGGGACTGGGCATATTTGGCATGCTGTCGACTCTGCTAATGTTAATCTGCTGAGCGAAGATATTTGGTGCCAGTAGAGAGGTCACCACTACTATTATTAAGATTTGACTTAATTGGATTTTAAAGTTTGGTGTTTTCATTTTTGAATTCCAACCTCACAATTTCACAGGTTTATTCCAAATATCTATACTTGCTTACATCTTAACAGTTGTGTAACAGGAAATTAAGAGAAAGTTATCGAACCAGAAGCATCTTCTTTGTATCGACTAAATTCTCCTCATTCTTAATAATGGCTTTAACATTGCAAAAATATATCCCATTTTTGAGCCTTATTCCGTCCTCGTTCTTACCATCCCAGGTTATTGTATAATAACCAGCCTTTTTATAGCTATCTTCTAATGTTCTCACCAACTGACCTACCAAATTATACACACTTATAGTAATATGTGTAATTGCAGGCAACTCGTAGCTTATCTCTGTCTTATTAGTGAATGGGTTGGGATGGTTTTGTGAAACTTTGAAAAAATATGGAATTTTCTCTGGATTCGTATCTTCATCAATTCCGGAGTATATTAAGAATGAATCAAAAACAGTTCCATCTGGCTTAATAGCTTTGAGGTCCAACTGCAAGCTGTCTATTGAAATTTCACAACAATGAAGAGTCATTTCCGAATAAATTGTCCATTCATTTGTTCCTACTGGCCTTAAAGGCGCACCCCCTCCTCCAGTAACTATATAATAGACACCATTAACAAGACTTCTTTCATAATCATGGTCATGACCATTGAACACTATGTCCACACCATAATCCTCAAAAAGGCTGCACCAGGCATTACGGGCAGGTAGGTAACTACCGTGATCTCCTGAGCTGTATGGAGGTCGGTGGAAAAAGACAAATATCCAATCTGAAAATTGACTTGCATCTATTAGATCAGCCTCCAGCCAATCCCTCTGAATTCCATATAAATTAGTTTCAGTACTTAGACAGATAAAATGCGTATTTCCATAATCTATTGAATACCACTGTTCGTTTCCCGGGAAATGCCAGATATCGAAGTAAAGTGGGGCATTCTCTTCGTGATTTCCAATAGACACAAAATAAGGGATATGGTCCAGGATGTCCTGATTTGTGCTGAACCAGATCTTCCATTGGCCATCTTCTGCGCCGTCTTCCACTAGGTCACCGGTGTTAAAAACAATATCCGGATTTATATTAATAATCCTACTTACAACCGCAGCTCTATCTCCATCGTTTGTCCGGGTATCTCCATAAGCCACGAATGTAAAGGGTTCGTATTGATATATTGCAGTAGAGAATGTGTTGTCAACACCCACTTCTCCTGAAGATGAACTCACCTTATAATGATAAGTAGTAGACGTATCAAGGCCGGTAAGTTCAAAACTGTGCAATGTTCCTACTGTTGCATCGTTTACAGAAAATCCGTAAGTAGTGTCGAATCCATACTCTAGTGTAAAATCACCTGAGTCTTCCGTCCTCCAGCTAACAACCATTGTAGTTTTGGGATCATTGACCCAGGAAAGATATGGTCCAAATTGCCCCCATTTGAACACAGTATCATTCACAACCACATCACTATCTGGAACAGTAAACATTCTTACATTTATTGCTTCTCCAACTTTTCCTTTCTCAATATAAAACCAACTTCCTTTTGTATAATAGTAAAAAAGACTGGTTCCTGACGAAAAGTTAGATACTAATTGCCAGCTACCATTAGGATTCTTCTCAAGAGGTATCGAATCAGGATCCCAGTTACCAAGCTCTGGATGATTCCCCATTATATAAACAGTATCAGTATTGAAGGTCTCTTCTGGAACAGTTACAAGAAATGTTACAGAGGATGCTTCTACTACTGTAAATGATATTAGTGAAACAACAATAGAAAATTTTAGAATATAATCAGTAATTTTCATCTTACTCCCTTAAGTATTTTTTGAGTAAAATAGAAGTTATTGCATAACATAAACTTCTATTAAAAGTCCATCCCCATTGAAATCCTGTGAGTATTTCCGAGTCTATTAAAAACTGCAAAGGCATAGTCGAACCTAAATGCGATCGTTCTTCCGATACCACTCCGTATACCTGTACCTAATGTCAATCCTTCCTCGCTATTTCTCTTGAAGAGTGAACTGTAACCACCTCTCAAGAAAAATATGTTATTAAGCACCAATTCCATTCCCATATTCAAGTATTCTGTATTATTATTTGGATGAACAGCATCTATTGCGATAGTTAAATGATTTTTTTTACTCGAAAGTATATCCATTGCTAATCCTGCTCTATATGTTAGAGGAAGAGGCCATTTGTCTGTGGTTAGATTTGCTGTAATCAGTTCATTATTACCTATTATTGTCTCATCGATATCATGATATACAATTACATCTCTACCTGATAACATCATATCCATACCAAAGTTTGTTATGCTCATACCGATCTTAAGATCATTAAAGTGAGTGATAAACAATGTTCCAAAATCAATAGCAAAACTTGAGGCGGTCATATGCCAGATTTTCTCCTGAATGTATTTAGCATTAAATCCCATGGAGAATCTATCGGTTAGAGCTCTCGCATAAGATAATCCAAGGGCAATGCTACCAAACGAGAACATTTCTCCATTTCCTTCTGGTTCTTCTATTGTCCTTACCATCATATCTGCAGTACTCAAAGAGGTAAGACTCATTCCAATAGCACCATAATTACCCAAATAGAATATGCTCCCTACAAAATCAAAGTTTATGTCACTTAACCATTCTATATGTGTAAATGTGACCTCGTTCTTCTCTAGCCTTGCCAGCCCTGAAGGATTCCAGTATATAGCATTGGCATCATCAGCCACTGCGACAAAAGCCCCTCCCATTCCAATTGCCCTTGATCCAATCTCAATTTCAAGGAATGGTGCGGCAGTTGTCCCTACAGCTGATACACCACCATAGGATTGCACTGATGTTATAAAAGCGATAAGAAAAATAAACTTTAATTTCATCAGACCACCCCCTTTTATTTTATTACGGCAAACTTACCGATTTTTTCACCGATTATATTATGATCATCATCATATGCTTCCACATGATAAATGTAGAGGCCATATGCTACATCCATACCCTCCTCGGATATAAGATTCCATGACTCTGCTCCATCTCTCATTGTAGCCTTATGTGCTATTTTCTTTACCAAATTTCCCCTTAACGTGTAGATACGAATTGTGCATCTTTGTGGTAGATGTATGAAGTCTATCTTCCTTTCACCCCGACCGAATTGATAGGGATTCGGTGCTTCCCAGGAGGCTGCAACAACGTAGGGATTTGGTACTACTGCTATTCTATCCAGTTCATCTACTGCATCATCCTCACTGATAGATTGTTCTCTTAACACAAATTCATATACATCTCCACTCAGTGTATCACCCTCGGAATTCATCCATATACCTCTGAATGGATGAGTAGTTCTAAGATAGTAGATATCTCCTGGCTCAGGCGTAAAGTAAGTGGTATCAACAACTCCAGCAATATTAATTGAACCAACAGTAAAGGGAGCGCCAACTAATCGGAATTCCCACGAAGTCCAATAATTAATTATTGAACTATTATCTTCTACAAGAGTTATTATAGCGTCTGAAGTAGTGTCTACTTTTAGGCTATCGCCACCATAATATGAGGTAATAAATCTCACAGAGAATTCCGAAAGAGAATCATTATCATTGTTAGCAAAGAGGAATGGTTGTTTAATACTATCAGCTGTAATATTCAATAATGAAAATTTTGTTGGAATAGCAGTATACATCCCGAGCAAGGCTGTTGAACGGTCAATAATTGAATCTGTGAATATAACTTTAATATCAGAAGGATATGGTTTATTCAGGTTAAAGATTGGTTCATCTTCGTTTGAAAATGTTGGATTGAATCCTACTTTTATTTCACAGTCAGCTTTGTTTTCAATCCAATCAGAAAGAGAATCAATAATAACTGCACTTAGGTGATTATGAAATCTTATCACAATTCCATGTTCAAAGAGAGGACTTTCGTCATAAGCTCCCATCATGTTTGCAACTATCAGTGTCTCTGGCTGATATGCCATATCTTCAGGTATTGTATCTGCTATAACAGTATATACCGGTGCACTGTCCAGATGTACAAAGGATGTATCACTGAAAACCACCTTATAATCTGAACTATCCTTTACAAACTCTGGATTAACAAATATTACATTGATTTCTCCAGTTCCAGGACCTGTGTGACGAATGCCTCCTTCCACAAAAGGTGAAGAATACCCTGCAGCAGGAGCGTTCGGGGTTACAACCGAAGTGTTTACATCTGCAATAACCTCTCCCGATTCATCAATTATTATAGTGGATGGACACTCTGTTGGGGAAATACCAATGGGATTACCATCCGAGTCAAAGAGTACATTTCCAAGGGTATCACGGGATATAAAACCACGATCATATGATACAATAGCATAATAATATGTCTGCCCATTATTAACGTTAGAATCAACAAAAGAGTGTTTAAGTCCTGTATCATCTCCCAGATCAAAATGAGCACCATAAACACCAATCAGATGTGGTCCATTGAGTCCATTCTTTAAATCAAATTGGGCAAGGGGCTTTCGAAAAGTAGGATTTCCATATGCATCGGTTATTATCCTGTTTTCTAAAAATGTAGGTTCAGTTGAACGATAAATCCTATATCCCTCGAAGTCATACTCCTGAAGATATCTATCATAAGAATATTCTGCATCATCATCCCAATAGAGTGTGACTTTTCTATCACCGGGAACTGCAGTGAGTCGAGGCTTATCTGGTGGTCTTGAGAAATTATAATTCGCATTATATATTGCCTGAACAGTTTTTTTATTCCTTTTTAAATCATCCTCATCATATCCGAAGAGTAATGCCATGGAGAACCTTTGTGTTTCTCCTGGATGCAATGGAAACAAACCAGAAGAGAAATACATTGCGAGATTTGTTCCTAACAATTGCTCTGGTGTGGGAGGTCTCAATTCAGATAGAATTGGCCAGATAAGTTCTTCGTCACTTAATGGATAATCATGAACATTAAAAATTCTGAACCCAGTTAAACCAAGCTGGTCTGATTCGTCTTTATCAGTCTGATCAAAATTAGGTTCTCCCTGAGTGGGAATACCATCTCCCTGACCATTATCTGGAGCAATATATGCTTCATCTATAGGTCCAATACCATCTTCTCCAAGATCATCATTTAGAGGTTCTCCCTCGTCCCATATACCATTATCGTTTAAATCTGTATATGGATGCCAATCTCCATCTTCATCACCTGTCCAGTGCCAGCGATATTTTATCCCTGTACTTCTATCAAGCTTCCCATTCTCATCGTAATACCCGCAAGGACCATAAGTGTAATCCCCTGGACCACTCTCCCTCATTTCGTCAATCAACCCATCATCATCATTGTCAAAACCATCCCATGGATTACCAGGACTCTCAAGGAATGCAAATCCTGCAAATCCTGCTTTACCACCCCATTGACTTGCATTGTTATAAGCCCATGCATATGCAAGATCGATGAGTGTATCATAACTACCACAATCATCACTTCCACCTGGACTAGGCATACACTGACCAATTCCCCAGTCAATATAAAATCCAAAAAGAACTTTCTCGAAATCATAAGTGCCTTCATTGGTAATCGCAAAATGCCAGAAGATACAATCCTCAGCAAGGATATGCGACCACTGGAATCCTCTAACAGCAACCTCTAAACCAATACCTCTTCGTGAAGTGTCAGCTGAGTCCGGATAGAAATTCCACTCTGTATCATAATCGTCATCCATAACATAGTATGTTTCAAGGTCTGCATTCATAACACCTTTACCAAAGTAACCATTCCAGTATCCTGACCAGTCTGCAGGTCTATCTGGCCACTCACTTGGCCATGTTTCATTATCATCGCTCATTGCAGGTGAGTCCTGGTAGTACTTACAGTAGTTTGGTAGAGGCAACCAACCCCATGCATCATTATTAATTGGATGTAAATCCGTATCTTCTCGATAATTCACCTCTATTGGATGTATAGTATCACCATTTTCATCTATACACTCTGCCTGAACAAGAACTGCTACCCCATCTATATAGAGATGCCCACTCCCTTTGGGCCACTCGCCCGAGTAGGTTCTATTATAATATGCTATCTCTCCATGATTAGCAAATCTTGTTCTCACCAAATTGCCATCCATTACCCCCTTATCTTTTTTCCAATTTCTATCACCTGTACGAGGGTCTGGATCACGTGGTTGACCAGAAAGAGAAAAACCTTGAACAAGGAGAAGCACTCCCAAAACTAAGAGGACTGTTTTTATGTACTTCATTTTACCTCCAGACTTAACCACTATACCGGTAAATTCTAAAAATCTAAAGATAATCCCAGAATTATATTTCGTGGGGTGGAGTAAAAGTCAGGTCTTATGAGATATTCTTCCAGGGTATTAATCCCACGTACAACACCAGGGCTCTCTATAATGGTATAACCTGCACTACCGGTATCTGTATATACATTTACCTCATTCTTCCTGTCGAACAAATTATATATCTTGAGAAATAGTGAAAGCTTCATTCCCGTTATGCCAATATTATAATGAGCTTTTAAATCGACATTATATCGTGGTGGCTTTTGCTCACTATTTTCAGTAGCAATGCGAATTCCCTCATAGGATGGCGTATATGGAAATCCTGTCCCATACCTCCCAATCAGGCTAACTCCCCATCGCTCTGGATATCCAATAGTTATAGCACCATTGATTGTGTGTGTTTGATCCCAATCAAGGGGTACAAAGTATTTTTCAGACTCGCGATTCGAAAGAGCATCATAGAATGCTGCGTCAGGGTCTGATGCTGTTCCTTTTACAATTTGATATGTGTAATCAAATGATGCATATACGAATTCAGAATATCCACCCTCAACAGTAATAGTAATACCTCTAACATTACCATAATCCCTGTTAACATACCTTGCATACCTACTACCTATATAGGTCTCATGGAGTTCGATTCCCAGGAGATTCCTTATATTCTTGAAAAATCCAGTTACATCAATAGAAATGTCGTCAGTAATCTGCTGTTGCAGACCCATTTCATATATAACTGTTTTTTGTGGTTTCAGGTCTGCGTTTCCCATTCTTGTTTGAAGACCCTGCGCGTATACTTCAAATTCAGGATCTGCATATATATATTCAAATGGAGGAATCTGAAAAAAGTGTCCATATGATCCATGCATAACTCCCCTATCGGTTATTGGATATGCTAATCCAATTCTAGGGCTTATTTGCATTCTAGGTTCAACATCTTCAAACCATGGTTCACCGGTTACTCTAATAGGATTATCAGGATTATATGGATTAACGGTATCAGGTCTTAGAGGGTCTTTTGGGTTTGGATCACGTAGATCAGTAGGAATTTTCCAGTTGGGGTCAAAATAATCAAACCTGACACCTATATTGGCAATTAGATCTATAAACTCAATTTTATCCTGTACATAGACAGCACCTTCAAGTGGATAGTTAGTATATTTATTATGATTAGTGGATGTTAAAGGTGGCAAATCAGGTTCAAATGGCTCTATCTCATTTCCTGTTGCATCCTTCTTTGACATAAGTTCAAACTCATTAAGCCACAATTTATGTTTCTTCACTTCTATACCAAACTGTACCTCATGGAACTTTGTGACCTGGCTAGTTAGATCAAATTTTCCAACACGAGAAGTTGTATTTCGATAAAAATGCCATAGTTGAGTTCCACCAGTACGGAATGCATAGTTGGTTGCATCTTCCAATCGATCTGGATCAACATACATAGAATCAAGTGAATCAACATATACATAATACCTATGATCACTAAAAGAATTGGCAAATTTTAGCTCGAAGAAGGTGTTCGTATTTACGAGTTGATTCCAGCTTAAAACATGTATATAACTTTTATTGAACCGCTTATAATCACCATCAACATTGTATTCAAATGTATGATCATATTCCTTAAATTCACGATTTTTCAAGATAAAATTATAACTGAATTTGATTTCATGTGAAGGTTTGAAAGTTAATTTTCCATAAAAAGAGTTTTCAAGTGATGGTGCCAATGGCACCATAGAAGAGTCTCCTGTTGATTCAACATACCAGTCATTAGAATCATCTGCTGAGAAATCACATGAATCTGAGGGATTAAAAATCCTCTGACCAAATAAATAACCTTCATTATTATAACGCCTTGCCATAGCATAGAAGGAAAGTTTATTGCCATAGATGAGAAAAGGTCCTCCAAGGGTAGCCTCTATATTGTATATTCCAGCTGGATTTATCCCATCAATATTCATAAAGGTACTGGTATGGTTGCTTATATAATCACCAGAATAAGTGGTAAGATTACCCGAGAGTTTTTTTCCGCCTTCTCTGGTAACAATATTTACTACTCCACTCATCGCCTGTCCATACTCAGCATTAAATGTGCCGCTTATTACCTGTAACTCTTTTATTAAACTATTCTCAACATCAACCATTACATCATAAGAAAATGGATCAGTTATAGATATACCATCGAGCATATAAACCACTTCAGAACTTCTACCTCCCCGAATGTGTCCTTCTACAACTCCAGCTTGTAGATTAACTAAATCCTGAAATCCTTCAGCAGGTAATGCTTTAATTCTATCAGCATCCACTACTGCTCTCGTAGAGGTAAGATCTACTTCTATCAACGGTCTTTCCGCACTGACTGTAATACCTGCTGTCTTTATCACTATAGGTTCCAGTGAAAAATTATGCCTTGTTGTAAAATCAATGGAAACATCTACTTCTGTAATTGTAACCTCTTGATACCCCATCATTCTTGCCTTTATACTATATTTTCCTGGAGGAATGTTAAGTATAGTATAATAACCATCAGGGTCAGATGCAGCACCCATCGTAGTGCCCTCAACAATGATGTTAACAAATGGCAGGGATATACCAGTCTGGGCATCAGTGATCCTGCCTGCTATCTTTCCAGATACGCCAGCCCATAGAGAGGTGCTATAAGACAGAAGGCATAAAATCAAAGAAAAAAATCTGATAAACCTATATTTATTTTCCAATTTCGCCCTCCCTTATTGCATCTTAAGAAAAATACTAATCATTGAGAAAAAAGATATATACATATATACTTAGAACATTTTTTGCGGGGAGGGTGTGACCCCCCCCGCACATTGATATCTCGTTTCTTACTACCTCAGGATAAGCATTTTCTGCGTGGACTGGAAATCATTCGTGGTTAGATGATAGAAGTATATACCGTTAGCCACCTTGCTGCCATCTTCACTTCTACCATCCCATCTTACAGTGTGAGCTCCAACCAATTGTAGGCCATTCACGAGAGTTATGACCTTTCTTCCAAGCATATCATATATAGCTAAGTTAGCACGCGTGTCCCTGGGTAGTTGATAGCTTATGTAAGTCTCATTTACGAAAGGATTGGGATGGTTCTGCATGAGCGCATAGGGTGTGACAACCTTTTCCTCAACACCACAGGAAAGAGTATCCTCCCAAGTAAGGGTGGCACCGGTTCCATAAGTATACCACCAGAACGGCTCATAGGTCTCTAAATCACTATTCCCAAAGACATTAGGATATGCAGTGACTTCTCTTACCTCAAAGTCGTCAAAGTATACAGTTCCTTGTGGGAATGATGTGAATCTTGCTCTCATGGATACTCCAGCAGCAGCTGAAGGAGAGGTTGCTACAACCTCGTATTTCTCCCAATCGCCCATAGAGTCAACCTGACTCATATAGAAGAAATTATCACCCAACCAATTCCATGCAGTATTGATTGGTGCATCGTGAAAACCAACAGTAAAACCAATTCTCTCGTCATCTCTAGTTTGGCACCAGTTGACCGGGAGATAATGAGGATCGGTTGGCTCGATATCCACCTTCTTCACCCACACAGAGAAGTAGTACATTTGATCTGGATTGCAGGCATAGGGTATGGTGTAGAAGACCATCTCATCAGAAAGTGTATCTAAGTCCATCAACTTTGCAGACCAGGTTCCGCTGTGTGCATCCTCATCCGTATATTGAGCAACACCGGTATCCGATGTACTAGCCCAATTCATCCATCCAGCAGGTGTCTCGCAATCAGAGCCAAAGAATCCTGCAGTCCATGGAGAAGATGAAAGGATGAAATTATCACCCCAGGCTGTACCAGTAGCATTCGGACCAAACAAGAAAGAACAGTAGACCGAATCTGGGTCGGAAGGTAGAGTGACATAATAATCAACTGTATCCCAGTCCTTGCTGGCAACTGACTGATCGACAGGTATCCGTACCTTCGCTAACTGGACACCACCAGAAAGGAACTCCCAGTGTAACCCTATCTCATAGGTGGAATCAGCAGGAGACATGTTTACTCCACTGGTCTTAACCAAGCCACCAATATGGTAGAGGACACTACCCTGCATGTTGTTCCAATAAGTCTGAGCCTGGTTCCCACTCTGCCAGCCTTCCCAATTAGCAGTCACACCTGGCTTATCAATCTTTAGTGACCTTATACCCCCCGCTAGTGCCTCATCAGTAGCCCAAGTAAGGGTGGCACCGGTTCCAAATGTGTACCACCAGAACGGCTCGTAGGTCTCTAAATCACTATTGCCAATGATATTAGGAGCCAGATCTATCTTCTGTGCAGAGAAGTCGTCAAAGTATACAGTTCCTTGTGGGAATGATGTGAATCTTGCTCTCATGGATACTCCAGCAGCAGCTGAAGGAGAGGTTGCTACAACCTCGTATTTCTCCCAATCGCCCATAGAGTCAACCTGACTCATATAGAAGAAATTATCACCCAACCAATTCCATGCAGTATTGATTGGTGCATCGTGAAAACCAACAGTAAAACCAATTCTCTCGTCATCTCTAGTTTGGCACCAGTTGACCGGGAGATAATGAGGATCGGTTGGCTCGATATCCACCTTCTTCACCCACACAGAGAAGTAGTACATTTGATCTGGATTGCAGGCATAGGGTATGGTGTAGAAGACCATCTCATCAGAAAGTGTATCTAAGTCCATCAACTTTGCAGACCAGGTTCCGCTGTGTGCATCCTCATCCGTATATTGAGCAACACCGGTATCCGATGTACTAGCCCAATTCATCCATCCAGCAGGTGTCTCGCAATCAGAGCCAAAGAATCCTGCAGTCCATGGAGAAGATGAAAGGATGAAATTATCACCCCAGGCTGTACCAGTAGCATTCGGACCAAACAAGAAAGAACAGTAGACCGAATCTGGGTCGGAAGGTAGAGTGACATAATAATCAACTGTATCCCAGTCCTTGCTGGCAACTGACTGATCGACAGGTATCCGTACCTTCGCTAACTGGACACCACCAGAAAGGAACTCCCAGTGTAACCCTATCTCATAGGTGGAATCAGCAGGAGACATGTTTACTCCACTGGTCTTAACCAAGCCACCAATATGGTAGAGGACACTACCCTGCATGTTGTTCCAATAAGTCTGAGCCTGGTTCCCACTCTGCCAGCCTACCCAATCAACAGTCACACCTGGCTTATCAATCTTTAGTGACCTTATACCTTTCATACCAGGGATATAACTGTACGCTGTAAATGGTAGGGCTAAGAGACAGAGCAGGGCCAAAATAGCACTAACTCTTTTAAACATAGTTCCTCCTCTTTTTAAACTAATAACACAATTAAATCAATCACCGCTTCCAAAAGAGTATCCTCCAGTACTCTTTTTTATCCCCCATCAGGATACTATTTCACCTCCATTAGATATTTGGAAAAATTCGTGGGAAACCCACAAAGAAACAGAAATCTTATCTCGATTGAATTGATATTTTCCTCCTCCCATTGTCTATCTATTTTAGTATAACCTATTTTTTTTCCTTTGTCAAGATGTTTTTTATAAAATTTATTAAAACTAATGCACACCGTTTTCACCTTAAAGATACTCACCACAAAGACACAGAGTACACAGAGATAGAAAACAATTTGAGGATTCGAGGATCAAGGATTATAGGATTAAGGAGTAAGGATTAAAGGGGTAAGTGCTGGGTCCTGGGTTTAGAGTATTGAGTTATTTTAACTTTTAAATTTTCAATTTGCATTTTTCATTCTGCAATGGAGCGAAGCGACTAATCTGCGTGCACCCCGTGAAATATTTTATCTAATTCATCCGCTTTTATTATTTACCATATTATTTCACGGAGTAAATCTGCGTCCTATCTCATTTTTCAAATATACTCCATTCCTTTAATATTTTATCCCAACCAATCCTGATTTCTTTCCCACTAACATCTCTATAGACTGAATAATTCTCAATTTCATTTGTTTTTTCAAGGTCATAATAAAAATATCGCAAAGAAGTTGGATCCCACGAGATCTCCATAAGAGTCATAAGGGCTTCTATAGTCGATTCTGCTCCTGAATTCCGATTGATTTTGTCTTTGTTATCAATACCATCATACCCTCTGCCAGTCTTCGCGCCATACATAACCTCCCTGGCTGGATTATTACCCTTTAGCCATGATGCAACAAGTCCTGCCAACTTCGCATATTTATCATCCTCAGTTGCAATATAGAGTTCTTTGAGACCCGAAACCATAGGGCGTATACCATAGGAAATCTGTGGAAAGATTTTTATTATTGGCTTTTTACCTGAGTAAACTTCAATACTGTGAAGGAAATTTCTTGACATTAAGAAAAGATAGAAATTATCCGCCTCAATCTTTGCAGATTCAAGGTAAGATGAATTGCTAAAGGTTTTCCCTGCCTTTGCAAGTGCCTCTACCTCTGAATTGCCCCAGGCATGCCATATATTTCTCCAGGAATAATGCATACCGTAAAGTTTACTATTAGGGTCACTCATTTGAAATTGAACTAATCCATCAGCAAGTTTTTCAATCATTATTTTTATCTCATCATCTGGATGAACAGTGTAGTAATCCAGCAAGGCTAAAATAGTCTCGGCTGTACGATCGCCCCCAACAATTAGCCATCTGGGGGATTTCACTCCATTGTAGTATTCGTATTCACCATAATATTTCAAAAACCCATTTATTTGATTAAAAGTAGGTTTAATTTTTTCTCTCAGCTCTTTTGCATAGGAAGGATCAATTACATGGAAGATCCTGTATCCATAACATAAAGATCGTAATCCTCTTACCGCCCAAAAATTGAAGGATTTTTTACTCGTCCTCCCTTCTTTGTTTATGGAATGGTCTCTATAGATAAAGTTATAAAATTGTCCGTCATTTCGCCCCATATACAGAACGAAATTAAGAGCCATTCTTGCTTTTCCCAAGGATAGACTATCCCCATACAACTCATGATGACGTAAATAGACTATGGCTGCCCTACTCACATCATCAACACAGGTGATTCCCTCACCTCTTGCCTCTACCCAGTCATAGTCCGGATACTCAGAGTATATATGTGTAATTCTCATAGGAATTCCATCTATATGGATAACTTCACTTAAACGTTCTAAGTGCTCTATATTCACATAACGAGAAAAATCTCTTGATGGCTCTTCTAATTCTAATTTATTCTCTTTAAAGAACAAAGTCGTACTTAACTCATGCGTTACTAATATTTGTGTTAACATAAAAAATAATACCATTTTTATCACCCCTTTTTAATAAATAAAATAAATGATTCTACTTCGTCATTACAGGGTAACGCTGGTACTGCACCATATCTTTTTACAGTTAATGCAGCAACTGCATTGGCAAATCTAAAGATTCTGTTTAGATCGTCTTTAGTGATGTTTTCATAAGGTATCTCTGTAAGTTTAGAGAGCATCCCCGCAACAAATCCATCACCTGCACCTGTTGTATCTTCTGCCATAACGTCAAAACCATCTACCTTACCCTCTGTTTTATTACTAAAAAACTCACATCCTTTTTTACCATGTGTAATCACGAGTAGTCTTACACCTTGCTCCAGGATAAACTTTGCTCCTTTTTTAATATCGCAACTCTCGGTTATAAATTCTATCTCCTCTATATTCATTTTTACTATATCTGATAATTTGAGTGCCTTTTTTATCTTTTGTCTGGCACTGTTCTGATTTCTCCAAAGTGAGAGTCTAAGGTTGGGGTCAAAGGACACAAGTACATTATTATCTTTGGCAATCCCTAAAGCCATCAAGGTCGCATCTCTACTTGGATTTGAAATAAGTGATATAGAACCAAAATGTACCATCTTGGTCCTTTCGATTAGAGAGATATCTATCTCCTCTTTTTTTAACTTAGCATCTGCACTGTTTTCCCCATAAAATTCAAAATCTCTCTCTCCTTCCCTGCTTAAGGAAACAAATGCCAACCGTGTTTTATGTCTTTTGTTAAATAATAGATTGGATATATCTACTCCATTATTACAAAGTGTCTTTGCCAGAAATCTTCCAAAGGAATCATCACCAACCTTTCCAATAAAGGCTACTTGTTTGCCAAGCCTTGCCAATCCAATTGAGACATTAGCTGGAGCTCCTCCAGCAGCTTTTAAGAATCCCGGTGAGTCCTCTAAACTAACATTTTTCTTCTCTGAAACAAAATCTATTAATGCTTCTCCTATGCAGACAACATCAAGTGGATCTTTTTTCATTCTTTAAATTCAACTCCCTGGGATGAGTAGTGTCTTTATAGCTTTCCGTTCTTTATGGCATTCAAGTGCTTGTAACGATTCATCAAGCGGAAATCTCATTATATTGAATTTACTAAAGTCTATCTTCCCCAGAGAAAGTAATTTTATAGCACGACTAAAAGTATATGGATTGATAAAACTGCCTTTAATAGACAACTCTGTATAATATATCTCCTTTGGTTTTATATTGATCTCTACATCCTTATCGCATACACCAAAGAATATTATTCTTCCTCCCCTTCCGATCAAATCTAATGCCAATCGAGCAGTCCCGGGAGTACCAGCACATTCTATCACAACATCTGCACCATCATAGGTGTTTTTCATCGTGATATCCCTAACATCTTCTTTAATTGGGTCTATTATTAAATCACATGTCAATAAACGAGCAATTTCTCTTCTTTCTTCCTCTGGCTCAACAACAATTATTTTACCAGCCCCAGAAAAGCTAACTAACTCTATCATCATAAGTCCAATAGCACCCGCTCCAAGAATCACCACAGTATCACCCACCTGTATATTTGCCAAATCCACACCATGGACTACGCATGAAAGAGGTTCTACAAAAGCTCCCCATTCAAAAGGTATATTATCCTGCAGTTTATATGCCTGGATCTCTGGTACAATCGAATATTCAGCAAATCCTCCATCTATATGAACACCTAAGGCAGTAAGATTCTCACAAAAATGAACAAGACCCCGCCTGCAATAATAACAATGCCTGCAGTTAATATTGGGATCTACCACAACCCTATCACCCTTTTTGAATCTACTTGCATTGCTTCCAACTTCACAAACGGTTCCAGCGTATTCATGTCCCAGTATCACTGGAGGGTTTGAGTTCGCAGTACCATCGAAAATGTGTAAATCTGTACCACAAATGCCACATGCTTTCACAATTATTAGCAACTCATTTGGCTTTAATCTTCGAATCTCTCTTTCCTCAATTTTTATAACACCCGGCTCATAGAATACAGCTGCTTTAATTTTTTCCTCCCCTAACTTCTATATTATATACCTTAACTTCCTTTGACTCTAAATTAAATTGAATATGGTCTTTAAAGGGAATAGACCTACTTGTCTCGAAATCAGTTACTTCTCTAATGTCTAAATCTGTCTGGATGATACCAACTGATTTTTCCCAATCATGGTTGATTATCCATAAGAGAAACTGCGAACCTTCCTTATATTTTACTGTACCTAACTCAACGTATGGATTCTCTGTGTTAAAGGTAGGCATTATCCCTGCCATTTTAGATAAGCTTCTATAAATCCTGTACATTTTATCTTTCTTGTAAACATCATGAGTATTTGCCAGATAATATTCAAGTGGATAGGTCGAAAATACTACCTTCCCCTTCCCTATTGAATTTAAGAGTATTGCGGGCCTACCATCTCTATCTATTGCAATGACTTCTGCTTTTGTAGGTGTAACCGGACAAAATGCATTCTCTCTGGAATGTCCATTAAGTTGGTATGCAAATTTTTCATTCTTTGGTATGTCAAATAATTCGCGAGTGAACTCTATCTCTATCTCTTTACACTCTGGTATGTCTGCTAACCCAAATCGCAAATGGTGTTTTGCACCAAATAATTGTTCGAATATATGAATCCACATATCGAAGTGAAAGGAACAGTAAAAAATACCACCTTCTTCAACATATCTATAGACAACCTCCCAGAAGGGAGCGGTTAATTTCTGTATATTAGGAGAAATTAACAATTTTATATCTTCTGGAATACTTTGTTCCTCTTTCGACTCAATATCATCCCCCAGTTGGTACTCCGGAAGAAATCCACTGTTTATGTGTGCCTGTTTAGTCAATGTATAAGACTGGAGTAGAACCTTTTTAATCATATCTTTATCTTCTGATGAATATGGGTAATCAAGGAAATAATAGGATGGAACGAGAATGCAGACACCATTCTCCTCTATATCGATTTCAGATGGACCAATGGCATCTAATATTTTTCTGAACCTTTTTATTTCATATCCAGCGGGTTTCACTGTCCCTTCTTTTCGGGTAACGCCAAAGAGTAGTTCATGGGCGTGATGCGAGTAAGGTCGCTGATAGGGAAGATCGAAATCAGAGTAGCACCAACATAAGGTTCCAACTGCACCCGCTAGAAAAGTGCTATTATAAGTAGTACGGTAGTAATCTGCTTGATGTTTCTCCGAGACATAACAATTAGAGCATCCAAATTCTTCGAGAAGAACAGGTCTTCCGTAATCGCACATTTTTATTATAAAAGAGGGGATGTACGAGTGGCGGAGAGCATCGTCATCATAGAGATAAATGTGAGGTCCAAAAAAATCAATAACATCTCTTTGCTCGCTTAATCTGAATCCATTATCCTTACCATGAACTTCTCGTCCCCAGACTCCATCACCAACACTGATTGGGTGTATCGGATCAATCTTGCGAATTGTTTCACAGATAGTCCTTATCCATTTGAGTACACTCTTAGAATCTGCGATACCAGCGTAGTTTGTAATTTCATTTGAAAGTAACCATCCAATTATTGCTTTACTATTCCTGACCTTTTTTACTACCTCCTCAACATACAATGATTCCTGCTTGAGCATCCAGGGATCGTTATAGAAGTTTCTATTCTTCCTCCAGCTGACATCCCAGTCTTCTCCTGACATATGACCAACAAAAAAGGATGGTATCGTATAGATATCCTCATCTTCACAAATTGAAATAAACTCAGATAATTTGAGAAGCATTTCTTTATCTACATTATCAGGTGTTGGCATAAAGTCGGGAAAATATAGAAAAGAACGGCAAACATTCATACCCAGACCCTTCATCTGTTTGAGTTCCTCTCTCACCTCATTCGGGTCCCACTTTCTCCACATCAAAGGTCCTGTCTTTTTTGGCCAATAGTTAGCACCTATCAAATATAGGGGCTTTCCTTTCTTTATAAAGCAAGTCTTTTCCATACCTTTCATTTCTACGGGGTTTTAAATGAGAAATTTCTTTTTGCTCTTCGCATCTGCAAGTTATCCTTTTAAGCCTGTATGAGCCATACTGGCGATAAAATGTCTTTGGAATATCATGTATATTATGACTATAGGGATCGCCAACATCATCGCTGACGCTAACTGCACACCCACTTGTGCCTCAGCCTGACCTCCAACTGTAAACAGGGCTACCATCTGTGGCATGGTCATAAAGGATGTTTTTCTAATAACGACTAATGGCCAGAGTACATTATTCCATGTATTCATAAATGTGATTATCCCCACAGTCACCAACGCAGGTATGGAGTTAGGCCAGATAATCCGATAAAGTATACCAAAATCACTACACCCATCCATTCTTGCTGCATCTATTATTGACTTAGGGAAAGCCTTGAAATATTGTCTGAATAAGAGAATACCAAAGGCACTTATCATTCCAGGAACGATTAGCGCCTGATACGTATCTGTCCAGCCCAACTTAACCATCAGCACATAAAGCGGTATCAGAGTTATCTGGAATGGAATCATCATCGTAAATAGTATAACCATAAATATCAGTTCTCTTCCTTTAAACTTAAGCCTTGACAGAGCATAACCAATCATTGAAGAGAGGATGAGTACCGAGATGGTTATAGAACTGGACACAATGAGACTATTAAGGAAAGCTCTCACTATTGGGATTCTCTTGAAGACTGTTATATAATTCCCGAAAGAGAAATTTCGAGATAAAGGAAAAAGGTAAGATATCTCTCTCTCTGGTCGTAGTGATGCTGTTGTCATCCAGATGAATGGATAGATAAAGATAAGAGTAGCAATCGATAATAATATGTAGAATATTATCCTTTTCATGCGTACACCTCAGTCTCAAACAACTTTCGTTGTATTATAACCACAATCATTATAATAAAGGCCACAGCAAACGCTAATGTCGCCGCATATCCCATATGGTTGAAATAGAAGGCCTGCTTATAAATATACAATACACAGGATAATGTACTGTTAATTGGTCCACCACCTGTCATCACATAAGGTTCTATGAATAGAGAGAATCCACCTAACGTTGAAAGTATCAATACCATTATCATAGTGGGATTTAACATTGGAATGGTTATATAAAAGAACTTCTGGCGTGCTGTTGCTCCATCAACATCTGCAGCTTCATAGATGGAGAACGGTATAGCCTGCAGACCTGCTAAGAATAGAACAATATAGAGCCCGACGTTCTTCCATGTAGCCATTATAGCAATCGATGGCATAGCAAATTTGGTGTTGATTAACCAGGGTATCTTTGCAATGTTAATCCTGGAGAGTATAGTATTAAATAGACCCGTCTCAAACGAATAGAACTGCTGCCAGAGTATGGTGATTACCACACCTGATATAACAACGGGAAGGAAAAAGGATGCTCTAAAGAAACCTCGTGCTATGATTTTCTGATTAAGGATATTTGCAATGACCAAGGCTACAATAATCTGCAAGGGTATATGTATAATGAGGAATATAAGTGTGTTGCGCAAGGATTTCCAGAAGAGTGGGTCATGAAGAAGAAAATTAAAATTATAAAGCCCGGCAAATTTCATGGGTGAGATTATGTTCCACTTATGAAAAACTAGAATGAAAGAAAAAATTAGAGGATAGCCCACGAATATAAGAAAGAATATGATATACGGCAACACCATCACATATCCCACCCTATCAGTTTCGTATCTACCAAGTTTCTCCATATCTTCTATCTCCTTAGAATTCGCCTGCAGGTTTCTGCAGCGTTCATTACCGATTCACGAGGCTCTTGCATACCATAAATAACAGAATACTCAAATGCCTGTGCTATAACATCAAATACTTCCTTTAACTGTGTGACATTATCAGAACCTCTTGTATATGATATCTGTCTGGCAAATTTTAACACCTTTGGATTCTCCTCAAAAAATTCCTTATAGGTTGAATCGATATCTAAATCCTTTCTAAAGGGAATTTGAGAGGTTATAATTAGAAGTTTGAGGTCACTCTCTTTTGATATCAGGAATTTAAGAAATTCCCAGGCCTCTTCTGGATGTTTCGTGGTACTAAATATAACTATATTCTTTGGGTCGCTGTAGGTTAGAATAGGTTCTGGAGTTCCATCTGGAACAGGCAAGGGTGCAAAATCATACTCAAAACCCTCATGTTTATATTTCTCCAGATACGCGATATCCCAGGGTCCCACAAATTGAACAGCAATATTTTCTAATAAAAATTGGCTCCCCTGAAGCGTACCCCTGGGAAAATATCCCTTTTTAAAACCCTCTTGTAAAAAACGAAATACATCAACAGCATATTCATTATCAAAGTCAACTTCTCCGTTCTTAAATAGTGTCCTTCCACCAGATGCAGCAATATACATTGCATAGAAATCAAAGAACCGATGCCACCATACGGGGTTCACATTGATTACACCAATCCACTGGTCAACTGAGCCATCACCATCTGTATCTTTCGTGAGTTTCTTGGCATCCTCCATAAACTCAGAATATGTTCGTGGTGGATTAGTTATGCCAGCCTCCCTGAATAATCTCACATTATATTCCATCATTATTGGATTACCCTTCCATGGCATTTGATAATAATGTCCATCTCTTGATATGAAATTTGTAAGGATATCACTTGACATACGTGAGAGAGTCACATCTTGAAAGTCTTTGAATCTATCAAGAGCAACAAGAGCATTTGCCTCGGCAAATTCTCCCACGATTCCAGGCCAGATATTAGAACATATATCGGGTGTTGTCCTGGCTGCAACTGCTGTAAGGAGTACCTCTTCACTCGACTGGCTGGCTGGAAGTGGTTGCATATCAACCCGGATATTGGGATGTGTTTTATTCCACTCATCTACAATATTAACTGCTAATGCTATCTCCTGTGGGTTAGAAGAAGGCCAGTAGATAAGCTTTACGACATCTTCACCTGCTTGTAAGGGAATATTCATCGTTAGAAGTAATATACCGGTTAAAGGAATGGTGAACCATTTAATCAATCTTAACATTATTATAGACCTGCGAGTTCAAAGAACCGAGATATTGGGGCTGTTGCTACACAGATAACAGTATCTGTTCCACCATAGTATACGAAAACAATATCGTCTTTAAGAACTACACCATTGGTAAAGACAACCATTGGGATTACACCTTCTTTCTCATATTCCATCACAGGCTCAAGAATTGGTTCAGAATGTCTATAGATAATCCTGGTAGGATCCTCTATATCTAAAAAAGCAAAACCAAGCCTATAAACGAAAGTTCTAGAAACTCCATGATAGATAAATAACCAACCCTTTTCTGTCTTAATAGGAGGTGCGCTTGCCCCTATCTTAAAATGTTCCCATTCTTCCTTTGGACTCATCAGTATATCATGATTGTACCAGTGTTTAAGATCATCAGAGTAACATATCCAGATATGTGGTGAGACCCTATGATAGATCACATATTTCCCGTTAAATTTCTCCTGGAATATTACAACATCTTTATCAATCACTCCAGGTAATGGATATATCCGTTCACTAAAATTCCACCTGTGATTTAAAAAATCATCCACAGATATAGAGGTTAATGCAATCTGGGGTATCCTTGTATCTTTACGTAATTTATCATCCATCCCTGGTACTCTTCCATATGCTGTATATGCTATATGGAGCTTATCCCCGATCTTTATTATTCTTGGGTCTTCTATTCCAAGATAATCCAATTCACTCTGCGGTGAAAACACGGGCGAATCGAGTCTTTCATCAATATGAAAACCATCCTTTGATGATGCATATCCAAGTGTAGAGATCTCGTCTTTATCACTTGCTCTATACAATAGATGAAACCTGTCATTAAGATATATGGCTCCAGTGTTGAATACCATTTTGGATTCCCATGGATGAGATTCTATAGGCTTGAGTATGGGGTTTCCTTTATATCTTTCAAGCATCATTCCTCCTTATTATATGTTTAGTGAGCATTAAATCCTGAAAAGTATATAAAAGTCTTCTATATTGATATTCTACATAATTCTGGTATAGAAATTTATACTCGTTTAAGTTTAACATCTTTTTCCTTTCTGGTCAAGTCCCCTTTTTTCTTACAGATGAGTAATAATTTTATACTTCTTATACTTCAAATTTTTAGAATGTCAAGTTTTTTAATTTTTTGTTTCTTGATTTAGATAAGTCCAATTATAAAACCAAATGTAACTAATTTATGATTAATGTCTCTTTGTAAGATCTGCAGATATCCTGTTCACATTCTCTACGATTTCTTCCTCGCACAAATTAACAAGTCTACCTTCCCTTACAACTATTTTCCCATTGACGATAGTATAAACGGTTCCATGATTATAGCCTGCAAATACAATAGTGGCAAGTGGGTCGGATAAACCTCCTGCATATTGAATATCTTTTAAGTTAAATAGAGCAAGATCAGCACCCTTGCCTTCCTCTATAGAACCAAGTTCAGGGAAGTTCAGTATTTCAGCTCCACCTTTTATAGCCAAAGATAGAGCTTCCCTTGCAGATAAACCCTTTGGCCCATATTTTACCCTCTGTAATAACATTGCATTCCTTGCTTCGCCCAGCATATCCGAGGAATCATTAGAAGCGGAGCCATCAACACCCAACCCCACAATGATTCCTCTGTCCAACATCTCCCGCACCCTTGCTATCCCCGAACCAAGTCTCATGTTGGAGGACGGACAATGCGAAATTGCCGTCTTTGTTCGGGAAAGTAAATCTAATTCAGCATCATTAAACTGGATACCATGGGCAAAATAAACATCCTCTCCCAACCAGTTAAGTTCTTCCATCAACTCGAGAGGCCTCTTTTTGAAACGTTCAAGGCAATATTTCTCTTCATCAAGAGTTTCTGCCAGATGCGTGTGGAGAGGAAGAGAATGGGCACGAGCCAACTCCGCTATCTCTATCATAAGGTCTCTTCCAACCGAAAAGGGGCTACAGGGTGCCAGTGTGATTCTTCTCATCGAAAGGGGTCGAGGGTCATGGAATTTATCGATTACTCGTATGCTATCCTCTATTACCTCTTCCGTGCTCTGGGTTATTTCCATGGGTGGTAATCCCCCCTCTTTCCTACCCATTGTCATAGAACCCCTGGATGGCGAAAACCTTATTCCCAATTCCAGGGCTGCCTCAAACTGAATCTCCATCAAATCCCCTTTAAATGATTCCGGATAAAGATAATGATGGTCAGTTGTAGTGGTCGCTCCGGTCTTTAACAACTCCCCACATCCAAGAAGTGTTGAATAATAAATCGCTTCTTCATCAATGTTCGCCCAGATTGGATATAAATGGGTAAGCCAATCAAAGAGTTTCACATTTTGAACTGAAGGAAGGTTTCTCGTAAGATTTTGGAATAAATGATGATGTGTATTTATCATACCTGGAATAACGAGATAACTAGAACAGTCTATAATTTCCGCTCTATTTATCTCCTCGGTAGATAGTTCTATACCTTCCCCAATCACCTTAATTCTGTTACCCCCTATCAGAATATCCTGCCCTTTAAGTTCATCCATTGAATCATTGAAGGTTGCAATGTGGAAGCAATTGGCGAGTAGTAAAATATTATCTTCCATAACTCAGGCGCTCAGCAAGTATTTCCGGGAGACCGGCCGCTCTTATCTTCATCTGTGCTTTTTGTATATTATAATCAAGTCGGATTATCTTCAGATACCGATCTTCCGAATCGAACACTGCAAAGGATGCTCTTGGGTCATGATCCCTTGGTTGTCCAACGCTCCCTGGATTGATGATATATTTTGCATTCTGCTCCAGATTGATTTCAGGGTCCGTTATCAAGTTTATCTTTCCATTTCTATCTTCGAACACCAGAGGAATATGAGAATGTCCAACAAAGAGAATGTCTTTCTTCATTATCCGGAAATCTATCTGGGCATTGTGTAGATCCAGTAGATATCTCCATTCATCGGGATTATATAGAGAACTGTGAACAAAATGTACATCTGAAGTTTCACCAACGAGTGGGAGAGATTTCAGGAAATTGATATGTTCGGTAGAGAGTATTCCTCCTGTCCATATCGCAGCTTCCTTTGCCACAGGATTGAAGAAATCAATATCTGTTTTCCCTACTGCTGCAAAATCATGATTGCCTGCAATTATTATATCAGAAATGCCTCGCGTAAGTTCTATACACTCCCCTGGGTCAGCACCATAGCCAACAATATCTCCAAGACATACGACCTTATCAATTTCTTCATATGAATGTATCCACGAAAGAACACTCTGGAAGGCTTCTAAGTTTCCATGGATGTCAGAGATTATCACATATTTCATAAAAATCCCTTCTCTCTTGCAATCCTATCCAGAAGGCCATTAACAAACTGACCAGATTTCTCAGTGGAATATTCCTTTGCAATTTCTATAGCTTCATCGATAATCACCTTCGGTGGATTCTCTGGAAAATAAAGAAGTTCTGTGACCGCAATACCAAGAATAGCTTTATCCATAGCACAGACACGTCCCCATTCCCAGTTCTCGATGAACTTCATAATCAGTTCATCAATCTCTTTTAGGTGATCGGTAAAAGAACTCACAAGCCGTGTTGCAAACTCCACTGACTCTTCATCGTACCTCCCAGTCTCAATTAAGTTATGAAGGGCTTCTACTGAAGATGCTACGTTTATCCGGGAAGGATACAAACTTTGAACGGCAAGAACCCTTCCAAGTCTCCTTTTAGTGATCACTCTTTAGCGTCTTGTAAAGGTTAATCATCTCAAGTGAGTTAATTGCAGCATCCCACCCCCTGTTGCCAACTTTCATACCGGCTCTGCTTAACGCCTGTTCTTCTGTATCCGCTGTTATCACTCCAAAAATAACAGGTTCATCTGCTTCCAGTGATATTTTCGCTATCCCTTTTATGGTCTCCGCAGCCAAATGATCAAAGTGGGGAGTATCACCCCTGATGAGAGCCCCCAGCACGATATAGCCATCATAGCCACCCCTATCAACTACTTTTTTAAGCAGCATCGGAGATTCAAAAGACCCTGGTACCCAGTATATGTCTATATCTTTCTCATTTACTTCATGGCGAACGAGACAATCAATCGCTCCATCCTTGAGTTTTTCCGTTACCATACTATTGAAACGAGAGATAACAATAGCAACCTTTAATCCCCTACCCTTTATCTTACCCTTAAATTCCATTTTACCTCCTTATTTCTTTGCCACAGAGACACAGAGTGCACAGAGAAGGAATTTTTGTTTTGTAGGAAGGAAATTGCCACAAGACACCCCGGTACGGTCGATTCCTCCCTACGGAGCAAAGAGAGAACACGTTGTGCTCTTTTACTCGTGTTCTTTGTGGCTCTGTGGTTCGCATTGACACCTTATACATTTTTTAAATAATGCCCCATTTTTTCCTTTTTAGTCCTGAGATAATTCACATTTTCTTCGTTTGGCTGGGTTTCAATCGGGACCCTTTCCGTAACAGTCAGGCCGTATCCTTCAAAACCAACTATTTTTCTTGGATTATTGGTCAGGAGCCGTATTGTCGAAAGCCCCAGATCCTTTAATATCTGGGCACCTATTCCATAATCCCTGAGATCTGGTTTAAATCCCAGTCTTTCATTGGCCTGGACCGTATCAAGTCCTTCGTCTTGAAGTTTATAAGTCTTTAATTTGTTGAGTAAACCAATACCTCTACCTTCCTGCCTCATATACAGGAAAACCCCTATGCCTTCCTCATTTATTTTTCGCAGAGCACTTTCTAATTGGTTGCCACAATCGCACCGGAGTGAACGGAGTGCATCACCAGTTAAGCATTCTGAATGAACCCTGACAAGAACATTCTCCATACCATCCACTTCTCCCTTAACGAGTGCAATATGGATCTTATCATCGAGTTGATTTGAAAACGGAATGAGCCGAAATCTTCCGAAACGCGTTGGAAAAACAACCTCCGGCTCCCTCTTCACCAGTTTTTCCTTTTTCTGCCTGTATTCAACAAGAGATTGCACAGTGATTATCTTCAAGTTATGCTTACTCGCTATTTCTGTAAGGCGAGGCAATCTTGCCATTGTTCCGTCTTCGTCCATTATCTCGCAGAGAACCCCGGAAGGATAGAAACCTGCGACTTTAGCAATATCCATAGATGCTTCCGTATGTCCCACTCTACGCAAGACCCCTCCCTTTTTGGCCTGGAGTGGAAATATATGGCCGGGCCTTGCAAGATCAGAGGGTTTTGTGTCGGGATCGATAAGTGCTTTAACTGTGATACTCCTGTCAAAAGCGCTTATACCTGTTGTTGTACCCCTCTTTGCATCCACTGATATGGTAAAAGCGGTCCCATGGCGTGCCGTTATATTGGTAGTCATCAGTGGTAGGTGTAGTTCCTGAAGTCTTTCCGGAGGGAGCGAGACACAGATAAGTCCGCGGCCTTCCTTTGCCATAAAATTTATTGTCTCAGGTCTGATCTTTTCCGATGCAACCATAAAATCTCCTTCATTTTCCCTATCTTCGTCATCGACTATAATTATTGGCCTACCCTTTCCTATATCATCGAGGACCCCTTCTATAGAACTAAACTCACTCATACCTGGCCTCCCTGATTCTTTCAATATATCTCGCAAAGGGATCAATCTCGATATTTACCCAATCCCCTTTCTTCCTATATTGAATATTTGTCTTATCTTTCGTATATGGTATTATTGCAACCTGGAATTGCAGAGGGGATACATCTACAACCGTAAGTGATATACCATCCAGAGCTACACTTCCTTTTTTTGCTATGTACTTTGCAAGCACTGGAGGATATTCAATTTCAAGCTCTGTTGAAGACGGGGTTTTTCGTATAGAAGATAACCTGCCCAACCCGTCTATATGTCCATATATGATGTGTCCATTAATTGAATCACCAACTCTTAAGGCTCTTTCAATATTCACCCAATCTCCGGGCTTTGACATTGATAGATTGGTCTTCTGGAGAGTTTCCTCCATAGCTCGAAAGATAATTGTCCTTCCATAGATAGAATTAACAGTTAGACATACACCATTTACGGAAATGCTGTCACCCTCTTTAACATCAAATGGAAGTTGTAAATGAATAGATATACCTCTCCCCTCTTTTTTGATTCTATCTATTCTTAGGACCTTTTCGATTATCCCTGTAAACATGAATTATTTGCCTCTACTAAAATATCATCCCCGAAGGTTTTTATATGAGTATTAAGGAATTTCCGCCTCACCGCACAAGAAAGAAAAGGTAGGCCATCACCTATAATAGAAGGAGAATAGAATAAAAGGTACTTATCAACTACCCCCTCGGTTACGAAATTTGTGTAAGTCCTGCTTCCCCCCTCTATAAGAATGGATGTTATACCGAATTCTCCTGCCCTTTTAAGTATTTCTTTTACCGGAATTATACCCTTCTTCTGTTGAAATGTCCATACATCTGCATCTGGATATCTATTATTTCCTTCCTCTTTTTGCGCTACTATGATTACATTCCCTTTTCCATCAAAGATTTTTGCATCTTTTGGTGTCCGTAAATTAGGATCTATCACTATCTTATAGGGCTCATGGCTTGCTCTTACCAATCGTATGGTTAATTCTGGATCATCCGTAATGACCGTTTCCACACCAACAAGTATAGCATCTACCCTGTTTCTCCATCGATGAACTTCTTCCCTGGATTCTCTGGATGTAATCTCATAGATTTCTCTTCTGGGATCTCCTATTCTACCATCGAGGGTGAGCGCAGCCTTTAAAACCACATAAGGTATTTTTTCTTTTATATATTTAAGATAAAATGAATTAAGTTGGCAAGCCTCTTCCTTTAGTACCCCTGTGGTCACTTCTACTTTGTTACTCCTTAGTACCTCAAATCCCTTTCCATTAACGAGTGGATTTGGGTCCTCTATAGGAGCAACAACCCTTTTTATGCCAGAGGAAATAATAAGATCTGTACAGGGAGGGGTCTCACCGTAATGGCAACATGGCTCAAGGGAAATATACAAGGTACCACCGCGAACTTTAGAACCTGCATCTTCTATAGCGCAAACCTCAGCATGAGGTTTGCGCCTCCCCTTATGATAACCCTTGCCAAGGACTTTTCCGTCCTTAACTACTATTGCGCCTACAAGAGGATTAGGCGAAACAATACCCTCTCCTTTTCTTGCAAGATTGAAGGTGTCTCGGATAAAATAATAATCTAAATTACTTATCATAAAAAGTTCAAAGCCCATCTCGGGGCCCTTTTTATCTCTTCTTCCATCCGGACTTTGACCGTCGGCTTCGGAATTCCACCGAATCAGGATTTTCCCTCGCGGGCTATCACCGCCGGTCGGGAATTTCACCCGGCCCCGAAGAGATCTATCTTAATATAGTATATATCTATCATTTGTCAAGAAGAGAAATCTTCGATTAGGAAAGTATTAGGGTCTGGGTTAAGGATTGGACAGTGTAACAGTTGAAAATCTGTGTCTGAAATTTAGTTCTGAGTTCAGTGTTCTTAGTTTATATTAATCAGTTCAAATCTGTGTAAATCTGTGTCTATTCCTTGGGTGGTGTGTGTCTTTTATCTGCGTGTATCTGCGGCATTATTAGGGGTTTGGTCTTAGGTCTTAGTTCCATTTTTTTACCAACTTAACTACTCAACTACTCAACTATTTAACTATATCTGCGTTTATCTGCGGTTTCATTTTCTTGGTGGTGTGTGTTTTTATTAAGAATTAACCGTGAGTTTGCCGTGGCATAATCCTTGGTGGTGTGTTCTGGGTTTATTGAGTTCATAGGGTTCGTTGGGTTCATTGAGTTTTTCCTAATCAACGACTCAACGACTCAACTATTTAACTATATCACTCTGTGCCTCTGTGGCTAATATAAAGGTGGATTAGTGGAATTTTAGCTCTCTCCATCTACCCCTGTAAAAAGCAATTATGCTAAGTATTGCTTTTACCCACCAATCGAATACCGCTCCAATCCAGATACCAGTGAGACCCAGATTAAGTTTGAAAGCGAATAGATAAGCGAAGGGGATACGGATAAGAAGAGACCCTACTGCAGATATGAGCATCGGGATTTTTGTATCACCTGCTCCTTTAAATCCACCCGTAATAACCATATTCAAACCAAGGGCTATCTGTTCAAATGCACATATAATAAGAGCGCTAATGGCAAGTAATTCAACATCCATTTCGGGCCTGAATATCCGCAGGATGACTCCAGGGAATAGAATAAAGGCAAAACTCAACATAGTCATAAGACCAATTGCATAGTAGGATGTTTTTTTGATACTCTCCTCAGACAGGGAAATCTTCCCCGCCCCAAGACTCTGTCCAACAAGGGTACTTGCAACAATTCCAAAACCAACACCTATCATAAAGGAAAATGCCTCTATCCTTACTGCAAGCTGATGAGCTGCAAGGGCAACTGTTCCAAGGGCTGCTACCATTCTCATAAAGACAAGTAGGCCTATTCTCCTGACAGTAGTTTCCAGGGTTGCCGGGATTGCAATCCTCCAGATGTTCCTTACCATATTTACATCCAGCCTTTTTACATCACTTAAAGAGACCGGGACCCCCTTTCTAAAGCAAAGGGTGATAAAAAATATGGAGATACCAGCTAAAATATGGGCACCACCTGTAGCAATACCCGCTCCCAATACTCCAAGCTTCGGGAATATCCCTATCCCGAATATAAGAAAATAATTGAAAACTATATTGAAGATATTTGCACCCACCATTATGAACATAGGAGTTCTTGCATCCCCCATCCCCCTCTGAATTCCAGAAGAAACAAAGAATACAATCCGAAATAGTGCTATACCGAGCACAACCCTGAGATAACCAGTACCAATAAGACATACAGCATCACTCGCTCCCATAATAGAAAGTAACCAGCTACTCCCCAGAATCCCCAAAAGACTTATAATTACACCTACAATGATGGCAAGCCCAAGGCTATTGCCTCCAGCATTCCTTATTCTTCCAGGCAAGTTTGCTCCTGCGAATCTTGCCGTAAGTGCTTGAGCAGAAATTCTTAAAGGGAAACCGAATATTGCAATGAATGTAAAGGCAATCACATTGGATAAACCCACCGCAGCAATGGAATCTGTCCCTAACCTTGCTACCATAATCATATCCACCATCATTGTGATTGTATGCAGTAAGTGCTCCGAGACTGATGGCCAGGCTAACGAGAATATATTCCTGTTAAGCATCTTGCGGTTAATGATTAAAAAAGAAGTCGAATCTAATCTATCTTCCATTTTGATTTTCCTCGGACAATTATATACTCTTGATAGAGATTTATCAAGAATAGATATAATTTTTATGTGGAACTTGACAGTATGGGAAGCATCTATATATTACCGATATGAGAAGGAAAAATAAAAACTATAAGAAAGTTTTAGGGGTAATTGGCTTAGGATATGTGGGTTTACCACTTGCGATAGAATTTGTCCGCTCAGGATACAAGACCATTGGCTTTGATATAGACGAGAACAAGGTTAAGATGCTCTCTTCCGGGAAAACCTATATAAAACATATAGGCGTGGAGAGAATTAAAGGAATGATGGAAACAGGTCTATTTGAATCTACCTCGGATTTCTTGCGGATATGCGAAGTAGATGCCATATCCATATGTGTCCCAACCCCATTGGATGAACACAGAATACCTGATCTCTCCTTTGTTGTAAATTCTGCTAAAGCGGTTAGCGAGAATATAAAGAAGGGAACGCTTGTAATACTTGAGTCTACAACATATCCAGGAACTACCAGAGAGGTTGTCCTTCCCATTCTACAGAAGACCGACAGAATCCTTGATAAGGACTTCTATCTCGTATTCTCTCCTGAAAGAGAAGATCCGGGAAACAAAAAATATAACACCAGAAATATTCCCAAGGTGGTAGGTGGAGTATCTGTAGAATCAACAAGGAGAGCGGTTTTCCTGTATCGGACCATATTCGATAAGGTTGTGGAAGTTTCCTCTTCAGAGGTGGCAGAGGCGAGCAAGTTACTTGAAAATACTTACAGGTCGATAAATATAGCCCTTGTTAACGAGTTGAAGATGATCTTTGACAGAATGGGAATCAACATCTGGGAAGTGATAGAATCGGCAAAAACAAAACCTTTCGGTTATACTCCCTTTTATCCCGGTTCGGGATTGGGTGGACACTGTATCCCAATAGACCCCTTTTATCTCTCCTGGAAAGCAAAGGAATTCGGGATAAATACAAGATTTATTGAGCTTGCGGGAGAGATAAACACTTCAATGCCAGAGTATGTAATCAGTAAAACAATATCCGCATTAAATGACCATAAGAAATCTCTTCGAGGTTCAAATATTCTGGTTATAGGGATTGCCTATAAAAATGATATAGATGATGCCAGGGAGTCTCCTGGCATTCGAATATTGGAACTACTCATAGAACGCGGAGCAAACATATCTTACCATGACTCCTATATTCCAGAGATAAAGGGGCTAAGGCAGACTGACTTAGCAATGGAATCAGTAGTCTTAACAGATGAACTCCTTTCAAAGCAGGATGCAGTGATTATATCAACTGCTCATTCTAATATAGATTATAAGAAAATTTATAAATACTCTCTTCTTATTATTGACGCAAGGAATGCATTTTTTGATATAAAGGATGATAAGAAAATCATTACGTAGATGAAACTCACTTTTGTAGTCGGTGCTCGCCCCAATTTTATGAAAATAGCTCCAATTATGAGAGAAGCCTCTAAATACGAATCCATTGAGCAGGTCCTCGTCCATACAGGGCAGCATTATGATAAAAATATGTCGGAATGGTTCTTTAGAGAACTGGGGATCCCTCTACCCGATGTCAATCTCGGGGTGGGCTCCGGTCCCCACGGGAAGCAAACCGGTGAAATAATGAGAGATTTCGAGGAATTCCTGATGAGAGAAGGTGGGGATATTGTTATCGTAGTAGGAGATGTAAATTCAACTATTGCTTGTGGCCTTGTTGCCTCAAAACTACATATCCCACTTGCCCACGTGGAAGCAGGCCTTCGAAGTTTCGACAGGAGAATGCCAGAGGAGATAAACCGCCTGCTTACCGATGCGATCTCCGATTATCTTTTCTCCCCTGCAAAGGAGGCAAATGAGAATTTAAGAAAAGAAGGGATACCAGAGGAAAAAATCTATTTAGTTGGTGATGTCATGATCGACACCCTCATCTGGGAGATGGAAAGAACCAAAAATCTTAACAAACCACCAATCGACGATTTAAAAGACAAGGAATATGCTACACTGACCCTGCATCGTCCCAGTAATGTAGATGTTCTGGAAACATTTAAAGGAATTATGAATGCACTAAACACAATAGCAAAAGAAATTGAAATTATATTCCCCGCCCACCCAAGGACACAAGAGAGGATGAAAGAATTCCGTATCTACCCGGATAATGATAATATACGCGTAATCGATCCTCTTTCATACAGAGAATTCTTGCGTTTATATAAGAATTCAAGGTTTGTATTAACGGATTCAGGCAGTATCCAGCAGGAGACATCCTATCTCAACATTCCCTGCCTCACCATAAGGGAAAATACTGAAAGACCATTTACTGTTACTAAGGGCACAAACATCCTGGTTGGCACGAACACGGAGAGGATAGTCAATGAGGCAGGAAAGATCCTCAAAGGATGTGAGAAGAAATCAAAGGGATTTCCCCTCTGGGATGGAAAAGCATCGGAAAGAATAGTTAAGATATTGCATGAAAGTCTCTAAATAAGGACTTTTTCGAGTATCTTCCTTTTTAAGCGTAATTTTAACATCTAATAGCTATATCTATTTGCTGGTAGGTTCGAGAACTCACATAAAATAATTTCCTTATGCCTGAAAATATACAATTATGGAACTTATACGAACATTAACTCGTCTAATTTATAAAAGATAAGGAGGGGATAATAATCTGGAGGAAGCAAGGATTTACACTTTTGTTGATTGATATAGTTTTCGCTTTTCTGGCAATGAGTATCACTTACTATATCCTCCAAGAAAGAAGTGTATTCTCAGATCATAGTAAAATACTCGAAATCACAATATTTACAATAATAGTAATAGGAGTCTTTGCTTATACTGACCTATACAATTATGCGGTCTCCCTTAACCGATTTAGATATCTTTATAGAACGACTAAGGGAATTGTATACACATTTATCGCGTATCTCATATTGTCCTGGTTGCTTAAATCCTGCCACCATCAACATACTCTATTCCCTTTGGTTCTTTTCTTTATCTTCGCAGGGCTAACGTATTTCTCCAGGATACTCATTCTTCCTCTATTTGCAATTATTTTTCCTAAAAGGGACATTATACTATATGCTCCAGAAGGTGAATATAAGGAGATAGTAGAGTGGATTGGAAATCACCGTGAATCCAATATAAATATACATAGGATTATAACAGACGAAGATGAGATGATAAAATATAAAGGAAAGGGAACACCTATCATTCTTTCTACTGTGACGGGAAACTGGGAGCGGCTGTTTAAACTGCTTCTCTCCTTTAAGGATAAAATCCCGGTGTTATTGTACTCTCCCTTGCTATCAGGCATTGACGAGGTAGATTACTGGCCATATGTAAATGAGGTCCCCCTTGTTCCTTTTAGGTGGAATGGGAAAGGAAAAGCATATAGGTGGGTTAAAAGAGTCATTGATATTTTAGGAGCAATAGTTGCAATTATTATATTTTCCCCTTTAATGTTAACTTCTGCAATAATTATAAAACTTACCTCAGAGGGTCCTGTATTTTTCAAACAGGAAAGATTCGGTAAGAAGAATAAGAAATTCAAGATGTTAAAGTTTAGGTCAATGTTTACAACGAATAACCACGATACCCACAGGGAATTTGTAAAGAATTTTATAAACGGGAATAATTGTGATAAGAAGGTATATAAAATAATAGATGACCCACGAATTACACCTTTTGGTAACATTTTAAGAAAAACAAGTATTGATGAATTTCCTCAATTCTTCAATGTCCTCACCGCTGACCTTTCCCTTGTAGGGCCAAGACCTCCTATCGAATACGAAACTAAAGAGTACTCAGACTGGCAAAAAGAGCGACTCTCCGTAACTCAGGGATTAACAGGTATGTGGCAGATCTTTGGAAGATCGCAATTACCCTTTGACAAATCCTGCTTTCTCGATATATATTACGCTGAGAATAAAGGTCTGTGGATGGATCTGCATCTATTGGTATTGACACTTCCCACGATAGTATTTGGGAAAGGAGCATATTAGGAGGTAATATTGGGATATATAAACCTAAGGGGAGAAAAGAAAGAGATTGACACCGAGATTCCGCAGGATTTGCTTATCCCTGAGTATAACATCGTTATAAATGATACAATCCTTGGAGATGGGGTTACTATATGGAGTAATGTAAACATTTATGGTGCAAAGATTGGAGAGCATACAAAGATAGGAGCATTTGTAGAAATCCGGAAGGGGGTAGAGATAGGAGAAAACGTCAAGATAGAACCCCTGGTATTTATCCCTGAAGGTGTAAGGATCGGAAACTGTGTATTCCTTGGACCCAATGTTGTATTTACCAATGACATGTATCCTCGCTCATGTACAAAGCAAGGAGAGTTAATAGAGGAATATGAAATAACCCCTACAACCATTAAAGATGGCGTCTCTATTGGTGCTCAATCAGTTATAATGTGTGGGATCACAATTGGAGAAGATGCTCTCATTGGGTTGGGCTCAACTGTTATGAAAGACGTCCCTGCAGGGACTGTTGTTTATGGAGAGAAAGCAAGAGTAAGGAAGAAGTTTAATGAATCAGATTCAACTCGTTGACTTACACGCTCAATACGAAGAAATCAAAGAAGAGACGCATAAACTCTGGGAAGAGATACTCGAATCTATGTATCTCTATCTTGGGCCAAATGTCCAAAAATTTGAGAAGGAATTCGCTCTTTTCAATAAGGTTAAATATTGTGTGGGGGTTGGAACCGGTACGGAAGCTGTCCATCTGGCAATCCGTTCTTTGGGAATTGGAGAAGGAGACGAGATCATCACCTCCTCACATACATTCTTTGCCACCATTGAAGCTATCAGCCACGCAGGAACATATCCAGTTCTCATTGATATTGACCCCCAGTGGTATACATTATCACCAGAAGCAGTTTCAAATTATATAGAAAGTTATTGTATAAAAGAAAAAAATGGATTGAAGGATAAAAAAACAGGTAAAATCATAAGAGCTATATTACCTGTCCATCTCTACGGACATCCAGCTGATATGGATGCCTTAAGAGAAATAGCAGATGAATATAATCTTATGTTAATAGAGGACTCTGCCCAGGCACATGGCGCAGAATATAAAGGCAAAAAGACAGGAGTGCTCGGAGATGTTGCAGCTTTCAGCTTCTATTTTTCAAAGAATCTTGGAGCCTTTGGTGAAGGTGGAGCAGTAACGACAAGTAACGAAGAATATGCAAACAGACTGAGGAGATTAAGGGAACACGGACAGAAAGATAAATATCATCATGAATCTATTGGTTATAATTCAAGACTGGATGAACTTCAGGCTGCAGTACTAAGATGCAAATTAAAACTGCTAAATAAGTGGAATGACAGAAGAAGAGCGATTGCGTCTTTCTATAATGATGCGCTAAATAGTTTACCCCTAAAGACTCCAACTGAAGCCGAATGGGCACATCATGTTTATCATCTATATGTGGTACGCTCTACCAGAAGAGACGAACTCTTTAAATATCTAAAGGAGAAGGGTATTGGGTGTGGTATACACTATCCCATTCCCTGTCATCTGCAGGAAGCGATGAAGAAATATGGGTATAAGGAGGGAGATCTTCCCCAAACAGAGAAAATAGCAAAAGAAGTCCTTTCACTACCAATGCATCCACACCTCAGAGAGGATGATACCCTGCGTGTTGTTAAAACAATAAGAGAATTTTACAAATAGGAGGATTAATGAAAGTCGCTTTAATTGGACTTGGATACTGGGGCCCGAACCTACTTAGAAACCTCCTCGCTATTGGAGAAGTGGAAGTTATAGGTTGTGAAACGGACGAAAGGCGATTGGAAGAAGTAAGGACAATGTTCCCTAATGCTTCTTATGTCACGGATTACAATACTCTTCTTCCGGATAAAGATTTAAAAGCTGTGGCAATAGCCACTCCAGTTGGATCACACTACCCAATAGCAAAGGCTTTCTTAGAGAATGGGAAGGATGTCTTCGTGGAAAAACCTATGACAAAGTCATCCAAAGAAGTAAAAGAATTGATAAAAATTGCCGAAGAAAAAGATGCCGTTTTAATGGTGGGTCATATATTTGAATACAACGATGCAGTACTAAAAATCGGAGAGATAATAAGGAGTGGGGAGATAGGAGAAGTGCAGTACATAACCTCCACCAGGGTTAATCTGGGAATCCACAGGAAAGATGCTAATGTCCTCTGGGATTTGGCTCCTCATGATTTCTCAATTCTTCTCAACTGGTTGGATTCAGACCCTGTGGCAATTGCAACCACAGCAAAGGAATCAATAGTTGACGGAATACCGGATGTTGCCTTCATTCAAACCATTTTTTCTTCAGGGGTTATCGCAAATATTCAGGTCGGATGGCTTGCTCCCTCAAAGATTCGTGAAACCATCGTGGTTGGGAGTAAAAAGATGATAGTATATAATGAAACCAATCCACAGGAAAAGATAAAAATCTACGACTCTGGTGTAGATATTGAAGACCCACATGATTATGGTGAGTTTTTATTATCATATCGGTCTGGTCCTATCCACTCACCAACACTCTCGAATAGAGAACCCCTGCGTTTTGAGATGAATCACTTTATCGAATGCGTAAGAGAAAGAAAAAAACCGCTCACCGATGGATACAATGCCCTCAGGGTCATAAAAGCAATTGAAATGGCAGAAGAAAGCCGCAAGAAGAGAAAGATAATAACCCTTTGACAAGGCCTTAAATCATAACCTCTCTGTATATCTTTAAAAGAATACTCCTCTGAATGTCCCATAGAAGGTATTTTCGTACCCTTTTCATCCCAAATTTTCCCATTTCTTTTCTCCTTTCCTCATTTTTTAACAGGTAAATAATCGCATCTCCAAAGGCGTATTCATCATTATTTTCTATATAAAGAGATGCCTCCCCAGCAGAGAATTTGCCTTCAACACCTTTGTATTGCACCATTGGTTTACCTATAGCCATATATTCCATTATCTTTATGGACGTTGATTTGCTTGATATTGCTGATTCCCTACGTGGTTCCACGCATACATCAACACTGGACAACAATGAAAATAGTTTTTCTTTATTATATTCTGAGCCATAAAAAATAAAATATCCTCCAAGCTTTTCATCTATTACTATTCTTTCTACACTCTCACGTTCCGTTCCATCCCCGATAATTAATACTTTAAAATCTGTGAATCCTCTACTATTTACCATATATTCTATTGAATTAACCAGTTTCGGTAGATAATCCTGTTTGTCTATTCTGCCAACATACCCAATAAGATATTTACTTTCCTCTCTTAAATCTTTTATGGCAGGATATGGATGAACTACACTTAAGTCTGGTCCATTTCTTACCACATACATTTTTTCTCCTTCGGTTTTATCTCTTTCTATCCCAACTCTCTTAACAGAATTATTTGTGGTTATTATTACATCAGCAAGCTTGTAAGAGAACCGCTCAAAAAAAACAACCATTTTATACAGAGGATTTTTCTTATTGAACTTTTCTATAAATAATTCTGGACAGAGGTCATGATGATCAAATACAATTTTGACTCCCAGCAACTTGAATGGAAGAAAAATAAGTGCCAAAAAATCCGGAGGATTCGCGAGATGGACAATGTGAAAAGGCTTTTTTATATATATCTTAATTGCATAACGGAAAATCGAATAAGAAGATAGTAGATATTCAAGTAATAGTCCAAAAACACTAGCTCCTTCAAAAAAACTGTTATATTGAAAAATCTCTATGCTATCTAATCTTTTATGACTTTCTTTCTCTTTCTTAATATTCGGACAGACAACTGAAACGTCAAATCCTTCTTCTTTCAATGCCCTGGCTTCCAACCAAACCCTGGTATCCTGTGGGACCTGATTATTTTCTACCACAAAAAGCACGTGATTCCTATTTCTTTTCTTATTTTTAGATCCCATTGGTAAAAGAATAATCTTTTAGATTTAAAAGTCAACTGAGAAAAGGTATATGAAGATGATTTATCTTTAACAGGATAACAATTCCGAAGCAGTTAAAGAACTTTTGGTGGAAATTATGTTAAGTAAGGAAGAAAATCAGTAAGGGATTGGCAGCTAATTAACCTTTACAGAAAAGTTTAGGTTTAGTCGTAAATACTAATGCACCCTTACGCTATTCACAAAATTTTTGGTATATAAGCAGACCAAATTAATTTCTTGACAAAGTATTATAAGCAAACTATATTGAGGGGAGGTTGGAGATAAATTTTTAGAAAAACGTCTTCGGGACCAATCTAGCGAAGAAGCAATTTTATAGAAATGTAGATTAATATGTCTTAAATTTTTTCTTAGAGCGGGTTGTACAAAGTTAATATATTATAGAAAATAACTTTTTTTTGTTGCTTTCTAAAAATGACTAAATTAAAAAGGGAGGAATTGTGAAACGAGATAATATAGTTAAATATATAATTATATCACCGGTTCGAGATGAAGAAAAATATATTGAACTAACAATAAACTCTGTTATTAATCAAACAGTTAAACCTCTAGAATGGATAATTGTAGATGATGGCTCTAAAGACAATACATATGATATAATCTTAAAATATGCAAAAAAATATAACTGGATTATACTTATAAAAAAACATACAACTTTAAAAGAAAATCTTGCAACTGGTAGTGAAGCCAAGGCATTTCTTTATGGAACGGAATTTATTGTACACAATGATTGTGAATTTATCGTAAAATTGGATGGTGATTTATCTTTTGAAAAAGATTATTTTGAACGAGTTTTTCAAGAATTTATAAAAAACCCTAATTTGGGAATCGCAAGTGGAGGGTGTCACGAGTATAAAAAGGGAAGATTAGTGCTTGAAAAAGTCCCAAATTTCCATACTAGGGGTGCATCTAAAATTTATAAGAACGATTGCTTTTTAGATATTGAGGGTATCATTCCTCATCTTGGTTGGGATACAATAGATGAGATAAAAGCCCTAATGAATGGATGGGAAACAAGAAATTTTCCAAAAATTAAACTAATTCATCATAAAAAAACTGGAGGTAGAGGAAATATTATTAGAGGAAAGATTAGAGGAGGAAGAGGAGCATATTTTGTAGGATATAATACTTTTTTCATGCTCTTGAGATGCGTTAAAAACCTTTTGAAATATCCTTATATAATAGGTGGGATAGCAATGATTATTGGGTATATCCAAGGATGGCTGAATGAGGATAAAATTAAGGAGAAAGACATAATCCATTTCATATGGAAGGAGCAACTAAAGAAATTAATTGGCGGAAGAAGTACGTGGAAGTAAAAAGTTGTATTGTTTAAACAGAAATATACGATTAAAATGTTACTTCTTAAGACGAAAATATTGTTGTTTTTCAATTTAACCTGACTGTGACACTATTCGTCTTAACTTTTCAGGTGTACAAAATTAACGGCCTTGACAAGAAAATGCATTTTTTTATAATCCGTTTATGAAAAGATTAGAATTAATAAAAGCCAATAATAGCGTTAAGCTAATTTGTTCTCCAAATAATTTGTTCAAAAGAGCTAAGAAATTCTTTATTTATGGAGTATACGGGGTAGGAAACCTAGGTGATGAAGCAATTTTACAATCAATCTTATTGCAATTGAAGAAAATAACAAATTACCAAAAAATTATCATCAGTAAAAAACCTGATGTAATCTATAATGAATATCACAAACCTTCAATTCATCCATTACTTTATAGTAAAATTTCTCATCTTCTAAATAAACGGAGTAATTCATCTATATTGCTTATGGGAGGGGGAGGGATTCTAAAGGATTATGAGAATAGGCCTGCCACGCTTAAAAAATTTTTAAAAGTGCCAATGGTAGGATTAAAAAATAAATACAAGACAATGCTTTATTCTGCAGGTGTAGAGAAAATAATATTTAAAGAATCAAGAATTCTTTTAGCCGATATCCTAAATCAATTTGATATTTTGACTGTAAGAGATCCATATTCAAAAGAAAGATTAGAAGAATTGGGAGTCCAAAAACAAATATATGTCACTGGTGATCCGGCGGCTTTATTATTTTTAGATATTGGCAACAACAAAATATTCAAAAAGAATAACCCCCTTATTATAGTCACCCTTAGGCACTGGTTTGAAAAGGGATATTTCCATACCGACGAAAGAGTCTTCAATCAATTTCTCTTAGAACTTGCGTATTCACTTGACAAAATTATTGAGGAATTTAACGCATCTATACTATTTATTCCATTTAGAATAGTACCATTTGACAATGATAATAAGATAATACAAATGGTGAAATCTAAGATGAAGTATACTCAAAAGGTCTCATTACTTGAAAAAGTCCCATCTTATGCTTATCTAAATAAGATTTATTCTTTAGCAGATATAACCATAGGTATGCGATTGCACTCTCTGATATTTTCATTCTCATCACTGACACCAATGCTTTCAATCTCCTATTCTTGTAAAATTAAGGACTTTATGAATTATATAAATTTGGAAGATTTTAATTTTAATATTAATGACTTTGTTCCCGAACATCTCTTTAGTAAGATTGAATATATCTTTAACAATAAAGAAGAAATAAACCATTCACTCTACTTTAAACGAAAAGAATATTTAGATAAATTAAACAAAAATTTAATTCTCCTTCAGGATTTACTTTAAATCTTTTCTTTTACTTGTATTATACAAGATAAATCCGTACAATAGGGTAGCTAAAAAACTTACACCTTTTGCGAATATTGGACCGATAGAGCCAAATTTTACTACAAACATATTAAGAAATATAATATAAGTTGCTAATAAAATACCATTAAAAACAAAATAATGGATTTCCTTATTAAATCTTAAGATTAGATATTTAAATGGTGATAAAAAAACCATAGGCAGATACGCTATTATCATTAACCTGAAAAATCTTATTGTGGGAAAGTATTCCCTTCCAAAAAGAATTAAAACGATAGGTTTTGCTAATAAATATAAAATTAAATTAAATCCGAGTAAAGTTCCTCCGATACCCAGACTTATCTTCCAGAACCTTGCTAATTTCTTATTTGAATCTATTTCTGCGGCCTTTGGTAGTATGTATAAACTGAGAGAACCCACGAAAATTATAGTGATATTAATTATCCTCAAAGCAAGAGCATAGTTTCCTAGCTCATCGGGCCCTAAAATTTTTGATACTGTAAAGTAATCAAACCTAATGAATATTAACCATACTATCTCGGATAGTATTAACCATTTTGCTTTTTTTAACAAACCAATTAGTTCTTCTTTGGAAGTTAGAATTCCTTTATTTTTAAACGGTAAGAGTAACACTATTAAAATCCAGGAGGCTAAAAAATAAAGGGAAATGTATATAAAACCGCTATTAATTTTTAACAGAAATATTATTATAACCAATAAAAATAAACCCAAGTAGTACGTAATTTGTGTCAATCCATATAACTTAAATTTTTGTAACGCTTGATATATTGAGGATATGTAAGTAAGAATCCAATAGGAGATAGAACAAATTATTCCTAATATAGCGAGTCTAATATCAAAATTAAAAGAACCTCTAAATAAAAACAAAATTACTATAGCCGAAGATGTTAGAAATAGCATCAGATATAGCTTCAAAAAAGTATAACTTGATAAAACAGAATCCTTTTCACGACCCTTAAGTCTCACAAATTGAAAAACAAATGTTTTGTCTAATCCTGATGTACTATTACCTAATATTGTCATCAAAAAAAAGGCTGCTGAAAATGACGCAAATCCAATATCGCCTAGCGACCTTGCTATTAAAATTGTTATCAACCCTCCTAAGATTCGTGCAATAAGCAAACCTGAGGAGACAGCCATATAAGATTTTATTGGAAGTAACCAAAGAGTTAGAAATTCTTTAATCCTATAATTTTTATGCTTCTCAATGGGGTTTGAATTTAAAGAAAATAAACCTGTAAATCTATTCTTTCTTAGCATTTTATCTATTTTGTTGAGTGGGATATACCTTCTTCAATTCCATTATTTGTATATTGCGGAATTTTTTGAACGCCATTATTCTTTCCAGCGACTATTAATCCCAATAAGAAGAACAAACTAAACAATGTTATAGATCTAACCCCCCAACCCAGTAAGCTCTGCAATAATATTGAAGCAAATCCCCCAAGTCCGCCAACAATAACTGCTAACGTGAAATTATCTAAGTCTGGTAAAGTCAGGTTTTTAATTCCCCTAATAAAGACTGAAATAATAAAAGATAAAAAAAGCATAAATCCAAATAATCCTGTTTCTGAAAAGTATAAAAGATACAAATTATGAACTGGGAATTCTGGGTTTGTGGCAGCAATTCCGCTTATGTCTTCCATTACAGTCGCATAACAATAGTTGTTCAATCCAACGCCCCACAAAAAATGATTTTTTATAGTATAGAGAGCATTCTGATATTGCGCAACTCTACCCGCAACTGTTAAGTAACCAAAAACTATGAACCGTAAGTAAAGTACCTGAAAAAGCAGACCACCTATTACAGCGATTAAAACTACTACCACAGATACGCCAGAAATTATAAATTTTTTAGAAGGTAAATGCTCCTTGGCGAAGATACCAATCAGTGAAAACCCGAGAAAAGAGCCTAAAATGGTTCCAACAATCGCAGAACGTCCAAGTGTCATAAATAGAGCAAGCATAGAAAAAGTGAGTACCAAAAAGAAAAAGAGTTTCTCCTTCCTTTCCTTCAAAATAACACTTAATATTAAAAAGATGGGTATAAAGAGAGACAATAATTTTGCAAATGTATTTGGCTCTCTGAGTGTGCCTGCGGGCCTTCTGAAAATCTCAGCCACATAGATTATACTAGATGTCCCAATGGTTTCGCCAAATAATAAATCCCTTGGCAATATTGCGAACTCCTGCAAAAAGGCTATTGCACTTTCTATCAATAATACTATACCTATTATAATAAGCGCACTTTTGAGCTTCTCTTTAGAGTCTATTAATAAATAAACTATAATACTTATACCTGCTGCTATTACCATTCTAACTAACTCATAAAAAGTGGCATTAAGATTGGTTGCTGTTCGAATAGAAATAATAAAAGAATATACTATAAACAAAATCCAGATAAATAAGGATTTCTCTAACTTAAAATCTACTGATATTTTTTTTTTATAAAACACAACTAAAAGCAGTACACTTAAAAAAAAAGCCATATATGTAGGTGTGATTACAAAATAGGGAGATGCGCCACCAAAATGTGGCTCCATAAATTTATTGAAATAGTATGAATATGGAAGCAGGGGGCCCAGAAAAAGCATTGCAAAGATGATTTTCCAGACTCCAATAGGAGAAAACAGTAAGACAAAGATAAAAATAGCTAGAAAGAAAATTATAATTGAGATACTGTATTTGAATTCCAGTAACGGTAGAAAAATACCTGTACATAAGGCAATGAGAATTAAAAATACAATTTTATTAATACTTTTTACTTGAAAAGACATAATATGAAAATGCTATTACGAAAGCCAGTAAGAAGCTAACCAGCATATTTAACTTAATCCTTGGCGATGATTTGTTCTTAGGTGGGGAAGCATAATCTAATACCTTAGCAATTTCTTTAGTACTGGTGAGGCGAAGTTGAGAATTCAATGTATCTATCATAGAAATGTAGTAATTGCATATATCTGCAGCTCTTTGAGGATCCCTGTCCAGAACCTGAATTTTCATTTCACCTGTTAAATTGAATATACCGATTTTTGTTCTTTCCTTTAATACCAACATAGTATTACCCATATCTTCTTTTTTATAGACCTTCTGAAGATTAAATTGTTTAGCAACATTACTAAGGGAGCGTTTACTTCCTAAAACAGCTTTAATAACCTGTGATGATAATCCCTGTCCAGCACCAAGTTTCGGGCTAAGAATACCAAGAGGACTTGAAATTAAAGTCGAACTGGTAGCTGCCTCTGGCATTAGAAGAATTGCTTCAGCTGTATAAGTCTTTGGAAGGGAAAAACTCACTATCATTGTTATGACAGCGGTAATGAAGGAAATTGATAATATCCACCATTTTTTTGCCCAGAAAATTCCGATTATTTCCTTAAAACTTATAAATTCCTCGTTATTCAAATCTCATCCCCCTGTTTAATTTTAATTAGGTAGATATTAATGTAAAATAAAGAAATGTCAACAACAGAATATATATATATAAATTGACCTAAATTCTAATGAACTTTTATATGCTCTAAAACTCGAGACTCTCTTATCGGTTTCTCAACCTTTATTATAAAATAAGCGGTTTTATAAATGCCCATATTTGGTCTTATTTCAATAAATTTATCTTTCCAAAGAATTGGTACTTTTTCTCTAATATTACCATTTGCATCTAACGAATAACATTTGATATTTCTCTGCTTTGTGTGTTTTAATAAAAGTTTTAAATTAACCGGCTTCAAGAAAGAAATTGCTGGTATCCTTTTCATTCCAAGCTGCTCCTCCTTACTTGGGAACCAGTATCTTTTAGGTATCAGATCACTGGAATTACGGGGGATATATATTTTATCCCCAACATTAATCGCATCACTACCCAAAGTAATCAGAATCTTCTCGGACTTTTCAAGTTCCTTTCCATCTAAGGAAGAAATAGTAAGAGCAAAAAAGTCACTAATGCCTGAGATTATCAAATTGCTGGAACAATATTTATTATCAAGGGTTCCAACAAATCCAATGAATTTTTCACTGTTAGTTATAAAGTATCCCTTTTTATAATTCCAGTCCAGATAGGTTGTCATAATTTTATCTCGAGTCTGAAATAATTCTTTAACATATTTAACATTCTTTCCCCTATTAAAACTCATAACTATTTTCTTTAAATAATAAATCTGTTTAAGTATACCGGGCAAGGGATTAAATCTATAATTAAATTGTTCTTTGGTGAAATATTTAGGGTCACCTATATTAAGAACCAAGGAATCTCTATAGGGTGATATTGTAAATTCTCTAAATGCAGAACCAATAACGGGTAAAAAGATCGATTGGATAGAAAAAGGTTGTTCTAGGGAAGTCATATAAAAGGACGAAAATTCTTCCCGCTTCATGATATAATCTGCATGAGCAAAGAATGAAAAATAAAAAACACCGTCGTAGTCATAAAGAGAAGCAAATAAAGGGACCATTAACGTTGCCTCTAATCTGGAATCAACGGGATAACCTTTGTTCCACTCATCAACGATTACCGGTTTACCCTGATAATTTACTGTAAACATCCTTGCGGGAAAATCCCAGGGTGCCTCATTATTCCAAATCAGATGACTTCTATTCCTCACCCAACCACCCTCATTACCTAATGCATAATAACCATAGGTATGAACAGCCATAAAATCAGAAATTTTAAAGAAGACTCGTTGTTCATAATATGAGTAAGGGTCATTTGTACATGTAATAGGCACTTTAGCACCCAATGACCTCAAGAATCCTTTCATTTCTGCAAAATAAATTGAGTCTTTTTCTGCCGCAAACTTCAAAAAAGCTAAAAAGTTCTTATCGTTATCATCTTTAGGTAATGGAGTATAAGAGATTTGTTTCTCTTTTACATATTCTTCCCAGAATTGCTTTAAAACCTCCCTTCCGCCTTTTTGATACCATAACTTTGAAACAGAATTTTCATTCGACATAATTAAAAATGCTAATGCTGGATCGTCAACATATCTTACACCTGTATATTTGTTTTTATGGGTTAATAGCGAATCCCAGAAAATTTCAGTCTCTTTAATTAACTTTTCATCAAGCAATGCCTTACCCTTAAAAAGCCTTAAAGACAATCCCTCTCTTTGTGTGTATATACAATAAATGGGGGTATAAAACGAATAGTATACCCCATTTTCACTCAATACCTTTGTAAGGTAGTCTAATCTATCGATTTTATTCTCATTAAATTTATATACTTTACTATTCCAAATACCTGGAGGATAAATTCTTACACAATTTATTCCTCTACTCCTCATATACTTCACTGCACTCAGAATAACAGAATCTTGCCCCTCAAGAAAATCCCAACCAACAGTTGTTCCAAAAAATCTTATTCTTTTACCGGATTCATCTCCCACAAAATGTCCATCTTTTATTCCGATAGGTTCAATATAATTATTAAAGGGTATTATTCCAAATTTAGATGGGAAAGTAAATTCAAACCAAGTACTATCGGCTTTTTTATATTCCTTTTTAATAGTATCATTAACAGAGGATAAACTTAATAAACAATAAACAGAAAACAACAGCATTTACATTTCGCCTGCTATTATCAATTGCGATATTACGTCCTTCCTTTTTATCATATAATATCCATAATTGTTTCTAAACTTATTTATCGGGTTTGGAAGTTAAATTATCATAAAAATAGTATTTATATTCTAACTATAGCTCCTCCACAATACTTATTCGCAAAAATCCAGACTAAAAGATGCCAGTCATGCTTTCCATTTCTAATTTCAAACTAATTATCAACTCTTATAGTCCCAACCCATCAAATTCCCAGTTTGTATATCTTGACTACATAATGATAAAACTTTTATTCATTTCGTTCTGCAGATTTTTTCTAACTAAATAATATTTACTCTCCTCACCTAAAACAAAATCTTACTAATTTTATTATAAACCACATGAATAAGGAATGCAACCCTCTATAACCCCTTTGTTAACAAGAAGTAAGGTTTCCTACAACTTACTTCATCACGGTCAGATACCCTTTTATCTCTAATATATTAATTTAAACATTTCAAATTTTCCTTCCCTTCTCCAACTTGACAAGAGGATTTACTTACTTATAATCCCCATATGGACGGGACACTTGACCAGGTAGAGTTTAGAAAGAAGAACTTATTTACCTAATTTCCTCCGCATTTTATCCAGCAAACTATCATCTTTCAGCAATCAAATATAATAGAAAATTCTACCTGACTTTCAGAGGGTAATACCAAGGTACTGATAGGATAAATTTTTTACACCAAAAGTTAGTCTCGTAAAAATTTTTCCTACCACACTTTGGATTTGAATGAGTTCTTTCCTTACGCTAGTATTTGACCGAGATAATGTAACTATTTCCCAAATCCCCTAAGGTTGAAAAACCGAAATCAAAGTTGAATTTATTATAACTCAACCCCAGCCCAAAAGAAAATTTTGAAAGAATTCCTGCTCTATCTGAACGGAACCCTGTTCTCAGAAATAGTATATCAAGAAGAGAATATTCCATCCCGGTGGATATTACAGGGAAATGATCTATTGGAATTTCAAGGGCACCTGTTAAAAAAATGTCCTTATTAATTTCTTTTGCAATCCCTGCGCCAATAATCATGGGTAAATTATAATCCTCATTAATAAACTCCAAACCTTTCCCGACATTCCTTAACGCAAAACCCCACTGAAATAATTCCGTTATACCGCCTAATCCCAGATTTAGAGAATAGGACGATGTCAAGAAGGTATCGATCCTACTCTCAAAATATTTTATTTCAGCACCTAAATATGTATTTTTTCTTATGGAATACGAAAGCCCGCAGTTTACAGTCAAATCACTAGCATCAAACATCCGTTCGTTCCTTGCATGTTCATCCATACCAGTAAATTCGCCATAATCGAGATATGAAATGCTCAGACCAGAGGTAAACCTGCCATAAGGATAGGCCAAAACTAATGAGTTATCCTTTATATCCATAGTTATTGAAAAATAGGAGAAGTCAACTGAAAGAGCGTCAATGCCTCCCAGTGTCGCTGGATTATAATAAAAGGAGCTAATATCATTATTTACTCCAATAAAACTCCCTCCCATGGAGAAAGGCCTTGCTCCACGGTTAAGCTCCAAAGAAACTCCACTACAGCTACCTGTTGTAAAAACGCCAAGTATAAGTAATACATTCATTTTCTCTTCCTCATTTTATTATTGCAATTTTTCCTCTTTTGATTTCAGAACTGTTCTTCACAACATATAAATAAACTCCACTTGCAATTCCGGCAGGATTCCAGGTGATAAGACCATCTGTATTATCTTCTTTTCCCCTCCATACCTCTCTCCCTTTAATATCATAAATTATCACCGTAGTATTCTCGGTAATTCCCTCAAAATTAACCTTTTCATGCCCTATATCTGGCCTAAAGGGGTTAGGGAAAACCTTGAAATATTCAAGGGTCTCCTCAGGATAGGGCCCTCTTACTATGACGTATACACTGTCAGTGTCAACAGTAGAATCCTCTCCAACTGCTTGTATTTTTATATACCCCGAATAATCACCTTTCATTTTACCTTCAGGTATGAATAGGGTGAGTCTTAGCTCCCTTGATGAACCTATGGAAAGTGAATCAGGAATGCCCTCAAGAAATGGGCTCTCCAGTGTGTCGTTTCCATTAATAAGAATACCTGATTCAAGGTAAACACGTTTAACATCAGCAATACTTGGCCCATCAAGATAATCCGGATTTAATGAGTCAGATGTATTTACTATCAGAAGAGATTTAGAAATGTATGCAGGACCTGCCGGGAGAGAATCAAAATCTATGATATTATTAACAACATCAAGGGTATCATTATCAATATCCAGGTCTACACGGAAGCCAAATCTATAAATATTGTTATCTTCTTCTCTTTCAAGGATAATATTAAATGGATCCAAGAATATATAAAAGGGGTGAGTCCCTATGTCGAATGTATCTGGAAGGGTAATTTCTAACCATGCTGTGTTAAAGGGTTCAATATAAGCGACTGAAAGATATAATAGATTATCATTTCCAGGAACTCTGCTGTAAACACCTATGGGGCAGCTACCGCCAGTGTTTCCATTATTTAAAATTTTCAGATCGACCACATTAGTAAGGGTATCTATCTTTATGGTGCTATCAATTATAGTAAAATCTTTATCCCCTGAATAATAATTAATTCTGATTTCCTTTTCTGTGTGTGGAGGAATATCAATCTCGATTTGCAAGATAGAATCTATTAGAGTAAATCCTACAGGACTTCCATTGACAGTAACATTATAAATAGGAACATTCAAATTTTCAATTTTCTTAAGATAATATGCATGAGGTATATCTGTCTCGTTTGAGACAATAACATCATTACCATAAAACATAACATCTACACTGCCATCATAGTTGTTCTTTTCGAGATACATTTTTTTTACTATAAATCCAAGAGATTTCCACTCAACATCTGGATACTGTTGATTTATACTATCTGCAACAGGATTGAATTTATCAATACCATACTTAAATATCTGGGAATGGTGAGAATACATCAAAAGAGGCTTGTCCAAAAATAAATTATATTTCCAAAAATCCACCCTGTAATTGATTGGATCATATGAAGAACATGGATGTTTTCTTCCCACCACGGGAAAATTTCTAAAATTCATGTTGGCTAATCTCATATTATAGTCATAATTATTGGCACTATCTCCCCCAAGGAATAAATACGGTTCATTCTGTGCATTTACTGTTGCATTAAAGTTGTACATTTTGAGGAGTTCGAGGGTAGGAGAAAGAGATATCCCCCAAGGGAATATCATTACTTTCCCAAAATTTATCTCTGTATTTCTATGGAGTTCACACAATCTTGTGTAACCTTCAACGATATCGTCTTCTTGATCTATATATGGCCGAGGAATCTGGTCTGACCATACATTGTTATGAATGGCATTCAGGGTATCTAATTGTTCCTGCGTATAGCATATAAATTCATACCCATCGTGGTTATTTCCATGCTGAATAATAGAATACCTCTCAGGATAATTCTTGAATAGATTGATTACAGAAGTGTCTTGCTCATCATCAAAATGCCTTGGCATATATGCTATTGTTGTATGAAAATCATGCTCTTCCATTTCATTTAGGAGTTCATGGAAATTTAAATAGCCAAAAGGCTCAATAAAATATGGATCATCAATTGTTAGATTAGCATATCTCTGATTGTTATGCCAGCATTGATTTCCATTTGAATATCTTAAAAACATCATAAGGGGTAATATGTTATTTAATTTATTTGAGTTGTAAAGCTCACACATGCTATAGTCACCAATATTCCTATCCTGAATATCTCCATCTAAAAATATTTTACCATTTCCAATTTCTAAATATGAAAATATTGTAATGGTGTCATCTGTATCAGTAATTAATCTCACATCATTATCAGCAAAAATCTCATATGCTTCTTGAAATGCATTATCGATTATTTCACTATTGGCAAAGGCTGAAGTTATACTATCGTTACTATTCGTAAAATACCACCCATTATTATTAACCGTAAATTCTGCACCTCTGTATAAAGAATCCGTAAGAATGGCTATATTATTTATAAGACAGGAATCATTTATTTCTGTTATTATCAGGTTAGATCCATTATTTATTGCGTTCTTTATTAAATTTATCTCTTGGGTATCTAATAAATTCGTATCTGATAGATTAAAATATGCAGCACAAATTGATTTAATATAATTCCCATTTTTGTTTTTTAAAAGACTATCTACGAGAGGAGCAATGGAAAGGTCTACTTTCCTATGACTAAGGCCATAAAATTCAGAGATATACCCAAAATTTATATCTGTATTAAATAAATTATTACCGTTAAATAGCAATATACAATCATTATAACTATCTCTAACATTATAGTTCTTTTCAATATCAAGTATATCGGCAGGTAAATAAAGTATCCAAACAAAGCCTAAAATTACTAAAACGAATGCTTTTTTTATCCTCGCCCCCTTTTTATACAAAGAATTTACAGAATATTCGAAATTTATTATTAAAGCTATAAATCTTTTTTTAATTGTCAAGTTAATACTATATACTCTGGTTGGAAATATCAAAGTATATGATTACTACAGAATAGACATTTAAAGATAAATAACACCTGAGAATTCTCCTATCTACATAAGTAGAAAACTTCAGTATCCCAAGAATAAATTCAAGTATAAATGAGAATCATTAGTTTAGCGACGCTGGTCTCGATTCTATAAGGGAAGTTCCACTCCTTCTCTTGACAAGAGGATATACTTACTTATAATCCCCATATGGATGAAACACTTGACCAGGTAGAGTTCAGGAAAAAGAACTTAGAGAAGTTAAAAGAAAAGGGAATATCCCCTTATCCCTATAAATTCGACAGATCGCATCTCTCATGTGAGTTAAAAGAGAAATTCGATTCACTTAAGGGAAAAGAAGCCTCTGTTGCCGGAAGGATTAAAGCAATAAGGGTTCATGGGAAGAGTACCTTTATGGACCTTCTGGATTCATCAGGAACTATCCAGATATACCTCAAAGCAGATACTCCATCTCTGGATTACGAAATTATCGATTATCTAAATATAGGTGATTTCCTTGGTGTAAAGGGTGAGATTACAAAGACAAGGATGGGAGAAATTACTGTCTGGGTAAAAGAACTCACCATTCTTTCTAAATCCCTCTATCCACTTCCTGAGAAATGGCACGGACTCACAGATATAGAGGAACGATATAGAAAACGATACCTTGACCTAATAGCAAACGAGGAAACCGCACATATTTTTAGAGCGCGGAGCCAGATTATTCAGGCAATAAGGGATTTTCTTAATGAAAGGGGATTTATCGAGGTAGAAACCCCCATACTTCAGCCTGAATATGGAGGAGGATTTGCAAAACCCTTTACTACCCACCAGGAATCACTAAAAAAGGACCTGTACTTACGGATTGCTGATGAACTCTATCTAAAGAGATTGATTATAGGAGGAATGGAAAAGGTCTACGAGATAAGCAAAGATTTCAGGAATGAGGGACTTGATAGGTTCCATAATCCGGAATTTACCATGCTTGAACTTTACCAGGCTTATGCTGACTATGAAGATATGATGGAATTGGTAAAGTCGCTCTTTGACTGCCTTCTCGACCGTTTCATAGGGTCAAAGATACTTAACTACCAGGGGGAGAAGGTATCCTTTGAAGAAGGATGGCAAAGACTTCCATACTTTCCTAGCCTTAAAGACAGAACAGGAACAGATTTTAAAAGCCTCTCTTTTAAGGAAACCCAAAAAGAAGCACTCAAACGTGATATAAATGTTGAGGGTCTTTATACAAAGGGTAAGGTACTTGATGCAATATTTTCCGAAGTGGTGGAACCCACTATTGATGTACCCACTTTTATTATGGACTATCCAAAGGACATATCTCCTCTGGCAAAAGACAAGAGAGATGAGGAGGGTGTGGTGGAGCGATTCGAACCATTCGTATGTGGGATGGAATTAGGTAATGCGTATTCTGAATTAAATGACCCCATTGAGCAGAGAAAACGCTTTGAATCTCAGGCGAAACTCCGTAAGAAAGGTGATGAGGAGACTGAATCACTTGATGAGGATTTCCTTACTGCAATGTCGTATGGTATGCCACCAACCGGTGGTCTTGGGCTTGGAATAGACCGTATCGTTATGATTCTTCTCAACCAAGCTTCTATAAGGGATGTCATCCTCTTCCCACTCCTCCGTTAAAATGACCGAAGATACTAAAAAACTAAAGAGTCTGCGAAATACACTAGAAACCCTTGAAAATAATTTCCCCGAGGCAGACTATCCAGTGGAGTTTGAAACCAATGAACTTACAGCCTTATGCCCATTTACCTCCCACCCTGATTTTTACACACTTAAAATTATATATAAACCGAATAAAAAGATCGTGGAATTAAAGAGTTTTAAATCCTACCTTGAGAAATTCAGGAATCTAAAGACCACCCATGAAACCCTCCTCAATATCATATTCGAAGACTTTAAAGCCCTCCTTTCTCCAGGATACCTCCGGGTGGAACTCCTGGTTAATGTGAGAGGCGGAATAAGGGCCTCGTTATACCGAGAAGAAGGAGAGTAATATTCCTATTGTCTGGCTCTACTGGGCAATAAGTCTAACTATTGTCACTCTTTTAAGCGGTTAT
>Ga0307437_1000151_pt1 | contig 56670 bp, 57 predicted proteins | sample SalMarWE160390MG_FD_202146 | JGI IMG/M metagenome (GOLD analysis project Ga0307437, IMG submission 202146) | Salt marsh sediment microbial communities from the Plum Island Ecosystem LTER, Massachusetts, United States - WE1603-90 | ecosystem: Environmental > Aquatic > Marine > Intertidal zone >...
GGAATTACCACCCCCAGGAGATGGTTGGCGATGACAATATCTAATCGACTCAGAAAAAAATCAATAATTTCTTTTTTCCTTTAAATATATTCTTTTTACAATCTTTGTAGAATCAAAAAAATGAATTTTAATAGAAAAAAGAGAAAAAGGTAAGAAAAATAACATGACTTATCAACTTTTTCAAGTCCCTGATTTATTAGAAGTTTTTTTTAATGAATTGCCGGGCTCATTTGGAGGTCTGTTGAATTTTGTGCGTGCATTTGGCTCCATGTTAGGTTTATTACTGGGAATTTTCGGAATAATATGTTTATTGGGTAAAAATTATATTAAAATGAATGGAGCAAAATTTCTTATCTTTGCAGGTATTCTATTGCTTGTATGTGGTCCAGATTACGGTCTGCATTACTTTAAAATTATTTAATTTGAAAGGAATTTCTATATTATGTTGAGAGTTTAAAATCTCCGATAAATTTACTTAAAATTATGAATTTTACATTTAATAGGATTTTCAATTTTCTTTATATTATTTTAAGGAATTAAGAGAAATTAAACTAAATTTTCATTTATTTTTTAATTTAAAGTTATTTTTAAATAGATTCTATTAGAATTTAATATTAATGTTAAAAGCGGAAATTAAAAAAAGTATTTTCAATGAGATATCCTCTCATAGGTTAAGTGCAGTCTTATATATTGAGATTTACAATTTTATTTGTAGCTTGAAAAGTCCTAATCCAATTTCTGAGAAGATTCTATATGAAATACTTTTTGAAATGATTAAATCTAAAGAACTCGATTTGATAATTCCAGATCCTTTCTTAATCAAATGGGAAAAAGAAAATTTAAAGAATTTAAACTACTTACAAGATAATGACTATTACGTAAGAAATTTTCATTACATCAATGATAAGCTTATCAATAACTCAAATAAAAATCAACCTTTAATCGATACAAGAAATTTGAATAAAGATGAAAGTGGAAAATTAGAATTAACTGCAGAGAGATTTATTAATATTATTTCAAAATTTCCCAGAATCAAAGAAAAGATTATTTTTTCATTACCAAATAAATTTCCTTCAATAAAATTACATTTTATTGATAATATAATTGAAAGGGAAAAATTAGAAGAGAAATCTTTTGATACTCAAATTAAAAAGATTGATAAAAAACAAGATAAAATTGTAATAAAATTAAAGGAACAGGAAGATGCAATTGAACTTATCAAAAAATATCGAGAGAAATATATGTGTGTTTATATTACTCTTATAGAAACAATTCAAAAAGAATTATCCTATCTGGAAAAATATAAATCTAAGATTGATAATTATGAGGAAATATATAGTGATATTATGGAAGCTTTTAAAAAATATTCTATAATGTTCGCCGAAGAGGCATGGACTGAAGATTCAATAACAGTTCGGAAGGGAATAATTATAAAAACTGGAGAACTATATTATTCTTCTGTAATTTTTAAAGAAGAGTTCTTTTTAATCAAAGGAAATCAAGAGTATTGGGTACTTTTTGATATGAAAAAATTTCCAGGTTTATTAAATTTTTTATTAAAATTAGGATACGAGGAAATGGGGATTGATAAAAAAAATGATTTAAACAGAGTTGGATCAAAATTAACTTTTGAATTTCCATTTTCGAACGTAGAGCAATTATTTTTTTTATGTAAATATATTTTTATGGCAAACTTATTTCATTTACTATTTTTAATAAATTTATTTTTTAAGATAAATGGAGATCTTACAAAATTAGACGAAAAAAGAGATAACTTATCTGAAATATTTTTACCCATTTTAAAACCACTATTTAACATTAATCAAGTAAAACCTGCAAAAAAGATCACTTTTGCATTCCCTGATGCAAACAAGGACGAAATGAATATAATATTTCATCGATTCCTTTTTTTTAATTCTCGTATAGTTGAACAAAAGTTACGATTTTTTCAATCATTATACAAACGAAAATTAGAAAAAACTGGTTAGAAATGGGGGTAGGGGGATTTATTCACAAAAAGCGAAATGCTTTTTCTTTTGAACCCTCGGCCTTTAGCTCCGCAAGCTAACGCCCTTTCTGGAACAAAAAGTTATCCATACTAGGCTATACCCCCATATTTCTTATATATTTTCTTTTCAATCTATATATATTCTAAATCTTTCCTACATTATAATTTTATTAATTATCATTTTTCTATGTTTTAGAGATTCTTTAACTTCTGACTTTCCCGGTTGATCCCCAATTTACAAGATCTTATCCAAATATGAAATATGAATACTTATTTTGGTTAAATGAATTATGTCAAAGATATATTCAAATATAGAAAATATTTAAATTTTATAAGTTCTTCATTATCAAATTATTTAATTTTATATCTACTTAATTAAATGCTCTGCTTTACATTAAGAAGTTGTTTAAATAGTTCCGATTTACTAAAGATAACTTCATCAATAATAATTATATTTAATTATAATCTTTTCAAAAAAGGAAGATTAATAAATCCTATTTTTTGTTCACGTAATATAAGGGTTATTAATAAAAAGATAGACCCTTTAAAAAATAACTCAAAAGACTGGAATTTAGTTTAAACAAACTAATTTGAGGAAATATGACTTATAGTTTAGAGTTAGCAAGAGAAAAATTTAAGGATCTTTTTGAATTATCTTTAGATTTGATTTACGTTCATGATTTTAGAGGAAAATTTCTTGATGCAAATGAAATCACGTTAGAAAAACTAGGTTATAATAGGGAAGAAATTAACAATTTAAGTTTCAATGATTTGATTAGTAAAGATCAATTAACAGTAGCATTTAAGGCATTAACAGAAATTAGAGATTTTGGAAAGCAAATAACACCTAGAGAATATAGACTTAAAAAGAAAAATGGAGATTTTATTTATATCGAAACATATGGCATTCCGCTAAAAGAGGATGGAAAAATTTTTGGAATTTTTGGGATTGCTAGAGATATTACAGAACGGATGATAGCAGAACAAAAATTAAAAGAATCCGAAGAGAAATATCGAAGACTTGTTAATAACATAACAGATATAATAATAGAGGAGGACCTCAATAGCAAAATTTTATATCTAAGTCCCAAAATTTTTGAGATTTTGGGTTATCAACCTCAAGAACTAATTGGATCAAAATTGTATAAATATATTCATCCCAAGGATTTTCCAATGGCTGTGGAAAGAGCAAAAGAATTAGTAAATACTGGGAAGATTGAAGCACTGCGTTATAGATTACGCCATAAAGATGGACATTATGTTGAAACATCTGCAAAAGGTACTATATATAAAATTAATGGAAAAAACAGATATATTGGTGTAATAAGGGACATCACCGAACAAATAAAAGCAACACAAAAATTAAAAGAATCCGAAGAAAAATATCGGTTAATTTCAGAAAATGCAAATGATCTAATTGCCGTTATTAATCAAAAATCCAAATTTGAATACATTAATGAAAAAATTCACATTAAAATATTGGGATTTTCAAAAGATGATTTTATTGGTAAATCCACTTCAGAATTTATACATCCAGATGATATTAATAATACAATTAAGTCTTTTAAAAAAGGTTTTGAATATGGCGAATTAATCGATTTGGTGCGATTTAAAGATAAAAATGGTATTTATCATTGGCTTGAAGTAAGGGGAAATAGATTTACAGACCAAGATGGAGAAATGAAGATTTTAATGATTGCGAGAGATATTACGGAAAAAAAAGAAGCTGCCCAAAAATTAAAAGAATCAGAAGAAAAATATAGAGCGGTAGTCGAACAGGCAAATGACGGCATTGTTATTATCCAAAACGATCTATTCAAATATGTAAATCCTAGTTTTTGTAAAATGACGGGTTATAGGCATGAAGAGTTAATAGATAATTCATATAAAATTTTAGTACATCCCGAAGCAATTAATGAGGTAGCAGATAGACATACGCGTAGAATGGTGGGAGAAGATATAGTTAAAACATATGATACTCTACTTATTAGTAAAAATGGAAAGAGAATTGACGTATCGGTTAATGTAAGTGTTATTATATATAATGGAAAACCAGCAAATTTAACTATTTTCCATAACATCACTGAACGCAAGAAAATGGAGGGAAAATTAAAAGAATCCGAAGAAAAATATCGAAGTATTCTCGAAAATATAGAAGAAGGATATTTTGAACTTGATCTGAAGGGTAATTTTACTTTTGTAAATGAATATCATAGTAATTTCTTAGGTATTCCAAAAGATAAATTGATAGGATATAATTATGCAGATTTAGTAGATCAGAAATATAAAAAAATGTTATTTAAAATCTTCACTCAAGTTTATAGAGAAGAGGTTCCTAGTGCAACATTTGATGTTGAGGTTACTAGATATGATGGAGTCAAACTAATCTATGAAGGTACTTGTAATTTAAAATTAGATTCTAACGGTAAAAAAATTGGTTTTTACAGTCTAACCCGTGATATCACAGAAAGAAAAAAAATGGAGGCGTTAAGAGAAAAATTTACAGAGCAATTAAAAATTGAAGTAGGTATGAAAACCAAGGAATTGCAAGAGATAATATCCCAACAAAAATTGTACCTTGAACAAATCATAAAAGCCTCACAGTTTAAGACAGAATTTATGGGTTCAATGTCTCATGAGTTAAGAACTCCTCTAAATGCAATTATTGGATTTACTGATTTACTTCTTGAGAGTTCTTATGGACCAGTAAATGAAGATCAATTCGATTTTCTTAAGGATATTAAATCTTCTGGAGAACACTTGTTATATATGATAGATCAGATTTTAAATATTTCAAGAATTGAAGCGGGCGAATTAAATTTAAGATTCCAAGAAATTAACTTAAAAAGTCATATTGCTCAAATAAAGTCATCAATTCAGCCTATGTATGAAAAGAAAAAATTAGAATTTGAAATTATTGGGTTAGATACGGATAAAAGTATTTATGCAGATCCAATAAGGTTAAAGGAAATATTTTATAACTTATTAACTAATGCCATAAAATTCACTAATAAAGGAAAAATAACACTTAAAATTTTGGACAAAGAAGATCAGTGGGAATTTCAAGTGATTGATACAGGTATAGGGATTATGAAGAAAAATTTTGATTTAATCTTTAAGGAATTTAAGAGGGTAGAATCTCCAGAGGTTATTGCTGTTTTGGGAAGTGGGTTAGGATTACCAATAACTAGAAAATTAGTATATATGCACGGAGGAACAATTTCTTTTACAAGCGAAATAGGTAAAGGTTCAACTTTTATTTTTACTATTCCAAGAAATATAGAGCAAAAAAATCAAGAATTAGAATAATAATCCTTATATTCTAAATCGGTTTAGTTATAAAAAATAGTTTATATTAGACATAACAGAAACTAAAATTAGATAATATTAACAATATCCTTGCATTTGGTTTCGCATATTTGCTTACCAATTTTTGCAATTCTAGATACTAACTCTGAAATTTTCCAATGTTCATAATCTTTAACATAAGTATTAAAGGTATCTTTTAATGGCTCTCTCCACTTTGATTTTATCATTTCTACACCAATTTGAGCTCCAACAATCGCTCCTACATTGCCACAATTACAATCTGTGTCCAAACCAAGCATTGCTGCAATACAAATTGAATGTCCAAGGGGATCTTCTTTTGCATTAGCGCCATACAATAATGATAAAATTATAAAACCTGCATTAGGTAATACATGAACTCCTGATAATATCTCGTGATTTAAGAATTCCCTCTTTCTTCTAACGTTAGCTTTTTGTACTAATTCTGCTCTTATTATATTCCAATATTCCATTAATTTCTCTCTTGCTTTTCGAAAATTATTCGTATTTTCATCATATAATTCAATTGCTTTAAAAATCATATCTGTATATCTACTTTCTTCTCTTAAGGGAAGTAATTTTATTGAATTATGAATATTTTTTCTAATATCTTTTTCAAAAAAAGCATTAGATATTAATGTCGCTACATATACTTCCCCATCAATACCAATTCCGGTATGTGAAATAGATCCATCAATTTCTGCGTAATATTTAGCCATCCTTGGACAACCAGGACATATTTGCCCCCAAATATCTGCTCTCATTTGTGCTCCAATAGCATCATACCAAATATTTTTTGTAATTCCTGATTTGGGTGGATCGATTCCTTTTCTTAAATTTTTTAAAGCTACTCTCTCTGCGGTGAAATTTTGTTTATAGAGGCGATTCACCCATTCCTTTGTAATATCTTTTGAAGAAATATCAAGTCCATGTTTTTCTAACGCAATAAGAGCACATATTTCATACATTTCATCATCATTGACATAATTGACATCAATTGGTTTTAAATAAGAGTCTATTGTTCCATATTTTTGCTTAATGAAATCATAAGGTTTAAACTCAATTGGAGCACCAACATGGTCTCCCGCAACTCTACCAATCCAACTGCCTAAAACTCTATTATAATAATTTTCAAATTTTATTTGTTTCAAATTAATAATCTCGGAAATCTTTAGCTTTTACTAGTTCTTTGTTTTTTTATTTTATATAGATTTCGTGTAAAAATCGCTTTTGAAAAGATTATTATGACCAAGGATGAATTGTAAGTAAGAACTTATATAAAAAATAGATATAAATTTAGACTTAGCAGTAAAAATTTAAATATTTGTGAGTTCTTTCTCATACTTTTGAACATCAAACAGAGAAATATCTTTATCAATTATTATTTCTTTTTTAACTCCGAGATAAGCACATGCAAGCTTGGTTGCTGCGACAATTTCTGCCTTTTTCAGAGTAGTAGAATATTCCTCATCTCCATATTGATTTGCTCTCTCTCTTTTCATTCCATATAGAAGAGATGCAATCTTATCAGCTACTTTGAAAGATAATTGATTTTTTACAACGATTCGGGTAATATTATTTATATCAAAATAGTTTAGGTTTTCATGTTTCGCTCGAATATAACCTTTTAAATTATCTGAATTTCTTTCACATTCTATACCAGTCCAATCGAACAATGATAATTGCCTTCTGAAATATATCATCTCCCAATTAATTCCAAGCTCTTGAAGGAATTGATATAATAACTCGTCATCAAATTTTTTTGCCTCAATTATAATATAAAGCTGTATGCCGTAGTATTTATGAACTTCCTGTAAATAATATCCTCTCTGTTGCATGCTCGATAATAATTTTAATTTAATTGATGAAATATTAGGGGAAAGATTCTTTTTTTGGCAACTTAAATATATAACGTTTCCTTCCTCATTTATATACTCTCTATTTAAAAAGCCAATAATACTTTCACGATTTTCTTGAATAAATTCCATTAATCCGTTCAATGTAGGATGAACATTATTAATAGTCAAATCAGATTCTTCAATTGATACATAATCATCTTTTTCCCCGCCAACTGATATTCTTATCTTATTTAGATCTAGATCTTTTTCGTCCCCAAATACTTTTTTAATTGAATCATTAATAGGAAAGATTTCTTCCACCAAAATCTTAACATCTGCCATAGATATTTCATATGGCTCCGGACTTCCCATAAATTTATTTACAATTGGCGCTTCCGATGCTTCAATTTGTAGATCATAATTATTTGAGAGATCAATTCTTATAATTAATTTCGCATTTTCTGGTCTACTAATCACAGTAACTGAAGTTCGATCATCTACTACAGCTCTAAACTTTTCTCCCTCTTTAGATTCTGTTCTCCGCTCACTATTCCTTCTCATTCTTCTCAAATAAAGAACAACCTTTTAGAAAATATTTATATAAAGAAATTATCTCTCTTAATAAAGAATAATAATTTTAACATAAATTCTTATTGATCTTTTTTTTGATAATATTGTAAAAATATTTAGAATCTAAAAAGATTCCAAAAAAAAAAATTCTATTTTTTTTCTTCCATCTCTAATTCCTCTTTCAGAAAATATTTATCCCCTTTCTTTGTATATATAATTATGTTACCCCAATTATTACGGAGGGTATAATTATCTCCATCAACAGAAATAAGTTCTATTGAGTATGGAAGATTTTTCGTACTCCTTATTTCTACTAAAATTGCTTTCTCTTGTTCCTCATCCATAAGAGTGAAAATAATTGATTGTAAAAAAATTTTTTGATTAAATTTGGTTAAAAAAGTAAAAAAAAAACAGAGACTAAAAAAAATTCAATTACAAAAACCAATAATAAATCTATTTCCATTAAGACTGCGGAATATTTATTAAAAACTATCAATTTTTTTAATAAAAATACATAAAACAAGGATTTATATAAATCAATAGCTAAATAAATATATATCACACTATTAATAATTTTAAAACTAATTATAGGAAAGAATAGAGTTCAAGTTTAGATGCCTAAAAACGTTCTTGATATCGGATTTTTCAGTATGATGTATTCTCAAGTAAGTGGGATTGCAAAAGCTGTCAGAAGTTTAGCCGAAGCTATAGCAAGAACAGGGCACAGAGTCCATGTTTTTTCTCCCAAAATTCAAAATGGGGAACCTAAACCAAAAAATCTATTTATTCATAGTATTGGTGGGTTTAGGGTAGGAACAAATCCAGAAATAATATTTTCACTCCCAATTCACAATTATTTTTTTCCTGAGCATGAATTTTTAAACATAAGCCATATTATGACTCCTGTAACTATTGGAGTGATGGGACTTAATTGGTCAAAATATTTAGGTATCCCACTGGTTGGAACTCATCATTCTCCACTTTCATATTATTCAGATACATATATTCCTATAGCAGGGAAGATAATGAGTAAGACTGGTTTTTTATGGGCATGGGAGAGACATATTTGGCAAAAATTTGATTTGGTTTCTGTTCCAACTCCCTCAAAAAAGGAGTTATTACTTGAACACAGATTTTTTAAAAATCCAATTATAAGCTTAACGAATGGCATTGATGATTTCTACTTCCAAAAAGTTAATGGGAATGGTATTAGAGAAAAGTATAATCTCGGTGATAAAAAAGTTTTAGTTTATGCATCTCGTCAATCTCCTGAAAAAAACATTGAAAAAGTAGTAAAGGCATTTAAAAGAATACATAAAGAAATCCCTGATTCTCATTTATTATTAGTCGGAACAGGACCTGCTATGCAATCAATTAAACGTAGAATTAATTGGTACAAATTACAAAAGCATATAACACAAACAGGATACGTATCGGACATGGAATTACTAAATATTTATAAGACAGCTGATGTATCATGTCTATACAGTTGGGTTGAAGCGGAGGGTTTAGTTTTATTAGAATCAATGGCTCAAGGTACTCCTTCAGTAGGTGCAAATGGATGCGGTATTAAAGACGTGATAAGACATAAAAAAACAGGATTTCTCGTTAATAATTTGAAGGAATTTGAGAACAGAGTTATTCAATTATTTAAAGATGATGATTTAAGAGCAGAGTTAAGTAAAAATTGTAAAAAATATGCAGATATGCATAGGATAGATGAAGTGGCAAAAATATGGATTGAAATTTACAAATTTACCATAAATGAATTATATCCTTTACGGTATTATAAAAGATCTAAAGAAGAAAGATTTCAGAAAGTCTTTGAATTTTCACAAAAAATCCCAGGTATTTCTTTTTAAAATCTTTATTTAATATCTTTATATGATATTTGCTCTTCCTTGCTTTTTTCTAAAAATTTTGCAATTTCATTTTCAAAAATATAAAATTTCTCATTCTTAAATGAGATAAAAGGAAAAGGTACCATTATTAATCCTTTCTCTAATTTAGGTAATTTCGAGATAATGCTTTTATTATCAGTCAATTTCACAATATATGAGATAATTTTCCCTGTTTCTTTTGATACTACGAGGTCATCTAATTTACCGATTTTGGCTCCTTGCTGATTGAATATTATACTTCCACCCAAATGTTTTGATAATAAAATAGTCATAATTAGAAAATATTAAATTTTATAATCTTAAAATTATTTAGGATTTTTTCTACATTATTTAAAAAAACAAAAAGAATTTGTATTTTAGTATTCCTTTAATTCTTAATGTAATAGTTTTTAATAATTTTAAAAATATAAATAGAAGATAATGCCTGAAAATAAGGAAAATATTAACAAGAAAGAAGAGAAAAATTCTGATACGAAAATAAATCTTGAGGAACAGAAAGAAAAGAACCTCGATGATAATAATGTTATTGAGGAAGAAATATCTGAACCAAGTTTCATGCCCACATTTCAAGTTAAAGCAAAATATTTTCCAATCCCAATTATTGTGGTTGTAATCTTATCCGGAATTTTGGCTTATCTTAGCTATGTAATAGCTGGAATTCAACTCGAAGGGGTAATCTTTCCTGAATCTGAATATGGAGGTATAGGTGCGTTATTAAATGGGCTAATATTTATTAGTTATGCAGCTATTACAAGTTTTATTATAATATATGTTATTAAGAAAAAAGGAATTAATGCTTTAAAATACATATTTGCTTTCTCTTTTGCATTTTTATGCTTTTTTCTATTGATTCTCTATGGGGATATAATTTTATGGCTAATAACTAGGGACATATTTGAAAATGAACTTTATATAATTGTCTCAAATATAATGTATGTATGTATAGGTGCCTTTACAATTCTTATAACATATAAATATGTAAAAGGAAATTCCTTTATAATTAAAAATTTCTTTGTTCTACTTATTGGCTTATTGATTGGGGCTTTTTTAGGAATGGTAATTCCACCAATTACCACTATAATTATTTTAATCCTAATTTCAATTTGGGATATTTACGCTGTTAAATCGAAACGAGGACCAATTAAAAAAATGTTTGATATTTTTTTTGAAAATTCTCCAAAAAAAGAAAAAATTAAAAAATTAGAAGAAAAAGTAGAAGATGGAGATTACGAGGTTGAATATGATATATCTTCTTTAGAAATTGGTATTGGAGATTTAGCTTTTTACAGTATGCTAACCTCTCATGCAATAATTTTTACAAATAATGTTATAATTTTAATCGCAACAGCATGTGCTGTAATATTAGGTACCGGAATTACAATCTTGGGATTAAAGAAAAATAAGATTTTACCCGGATTACCCATCTCTATATTTCTAGGATTAGGGACAATGTTATTAACCAACTTGATTTTTTCAATTTTATAAAAAGATCATTTATTTATGGAGTGTTTATTATGGGAAATATAAATTCAAATCAAGAAATAATAGAAAATTCTAAAATTTTAATAAATGTGGGAGATTGCACCAAGTGTAAAGCTTGTGTTAACGATTGTGTTCCCAGACTATTTTATTTCAAAGATGATAGGCTTCAAATAGCGAATAATTTCGAAGAAGATTGTATTGAATGCGGTCATTGCGTAGCTATCTGCCCTGTTAATGTGATTCAATTAAAAACTCGTCCTTTAGATGGAGTGAAAGATCTTCCAGCAAAAGAAAAGGGAATAACTTACGATTCTTTATATAATCTTGTTCAAACTCGAAGGTCAATCCGACAATTCAAAGAAAAGCCAGTTCCAAAAGAAACTATTGAAAAGATTTTAGAATTATCAAGACATTCTCCTACCGGTTCTAATACTGAAAATGTTCATTATACGGTCGTGAAAAATCCAGAATTACTTATAAAATTTTCAGAAGCTTTAACAAAAAATGTTTCTGAATTTATAAAAAAATATGAAGATCCTGAAGGGTTTATTTCGCTGAAAGCGTTATTAGGAGAAAAGATGTTGAGAATCGTAGGGGAACAACTTGATTCTTTTAAAAGGATATTACTAGGAATTAAGGTTGGAATAGAATTTTGGCATTGGAATACAGAAATTATTATTATTCATGCTCCTAAAGAAACGACATCCACTTTAGTAGAAGATTGCTCGTTAGCTGCTTGTCATATAATGTTGGCTGCAGAAACTTTGGGTTTAGCAACTTGCTCTTTAGGATATGCGACCTCTCTCTTAAATCAATTCAGTTCTGTTTCTGAATTAGTTAAAATCCCGAAAGGACATGTTGTAGGATATACATTATCAATAGGGTATTCAAATGTTAAATATCATAGAATTCCAGCTCGGAAACCAGTAAGAGTTAAATGGCTTTAAAACTTATCGATAATTATTATTTTAAGCAAAGAATAAGAATTAGTTTTCACACCAAATAATTTATTAAGAGAAATGGTGAAATAGGTTTTATTAAAAAAAAAGAAGATAAATATCTGTAAATGGTGTCAAGAACACGGCACCGGTAAAAAATGATATCTTAATGCTAAAAATTGCTATAATTTAAAAAATTCGAGATTAAAATGAGTATAATAAATCAGCCTAAGGATATTTTAGGTTTAGCATTAAAAAATTTACTTACACCAATGCTAAATGAGGAAAAAATTTTAAAGAAAATTAAGAATTGGCATCGAATAATCGTAGTTGAACTAATTGGATTATATGAAATAACCCTTATTTTTAATAATTCAGAAATTACTATTGAATATGGAGAGAAACCAAAATATGATTTAAAAATAAGAATGACACTTGATGCTTTAATAGCTATAACCGAGGGGAGAATGGGGTTAATCTCTGCTTTTTTAAGAAGAAAATTAAAAGTAAAAAAAATTTACCGCATTTTTACAATAAATAAATTTCAAAGTATTTTAGTTAAAGCATTACATTTGGCAAATAAAACTTATGTGGAGGCTTAAATTTGACAACCATTAAAGAAAGAAATATTTTTGAAAGGATAGAGAAAGAAAAAATATTAAATGGATTAATAAGGATATTTGGAAAATCTAATGTTTCTGATAGGCAACATGATTTATATCCCTACTCCTATGATATGACTGAAGCAACACCACATATGCCGGATTTTGTTGTAATTCCTGAAACTGTAAACCAAATTATTTCTTTAGTAAATTTTTGTAATGAGTATTCAATCCCAATTGTTCCCTATATTAGCGGAAATAACGTAGGAGGTCTCACAATTCCAAATGAAGGTGGAATTATTTTAGATATGGGTAAAAAAATGAATAAAATTATCAAAATTCATGAATCGATGATGTACGCCATATTAGAACCTGGTGTGACATTCGGACAATTAAAAAAAAATTTAGATGAGAACCATCCTAACCTGAAATACGGCTATACAATGGCCCCACCATATGCTAGCGTTGTTGGAAACGCTCTCTTATCCGGATTATCAAATTTAAGTGGTTCCTATGGAAGTATGGCAGATTGGGTAAATGGGTTGGAAATTATTCTAAATAATGGGGATTTAGTTAGAACAGGCTCATGTTTTATCTCTAAGGAATTTAAACCCAATAATTGGTTTGCGCGATATCCAATTCCCGACTTAACCGGTTTATTTATTTGTTGGCAAGGAATGACCGGAATTGTAACTAAATGTGCTATCCAATTATGGCCTAAAAAGGAATATAATAAGGTATTATTAGGAATTGTTTATGGACATGAGGAATGTGCTGAAATTATTAGAGAATTGGGTAGAATTGAAGTTTGTGAGGATATTTCTGCAATTAATTCAGAAATAGCAAAAATGACGTATGGCTTGATTAAACCTAAAAAGTTTGAAAAAGAACCAGATTATGTAGTTTTAATATCCATTTCAGGTCATACGAAAGAATTACTAAATGCTAAAATAAATTACGTGAGAAAGGTTTTTAAGAAAATAAAGGAAAGAGTTAAAAATAAAATATTCCTTACAAATTTCTTCACCTTCGCTAATATTTTAGGACCTGAATTTAGAATGTTCTACGATATTCCCAGCGTAATAACTCCTCTTTATGAATGGGATGGATTAACTTGGATCGGGAGTTATGCAAACCCAGATCATCTTGGACCCCTTATGGAGAAATGTTATAACTTATTTAACCAATATGGAATTGGTCCAATAATTTATATGAAAAGCATGAAATCAGCCCATTATTGTGTTTTCAGACCAATTATTCGATATAATAAGAAAAAAGAGCAAGCAATAGTAGAAAAACTACAAAAAGAATTTTTAAAAGTTATGCTTGAATACGATTGTGTGCCCTATAAAACACCAGTGTGGATGACAGAAAAAATAAGAGAAAGGTGTGACCCAAATTGGATTAAATTATTAGAACGAATTAAAAATGCAATGGATCCCAATAATATCTTTAATCCGGGAAAATGGGGATTATGATTTTTTAACAAAAGAATGTTTAAAAAAAAAAATTAAATAAAATTTAGAATCCAAACAGATACTGAGATTTCTTTAGTTTTTTTTTCATAGATTTATGGAGGAACCAATGGCCATGGAGTATATAATTCCCATTGGCTACTCTGGATAATCAATTGTGATTCAGCTGTAAGTTTCTGATACTCAGGATCCAAGACAGCTTTTGTTACCGTTTTTTCCATTTTAGCCATACTCTCCCATTGGAATTCTATAATAAGGGTACTCATATCTTGGGTCCCGATTAAGTGACGATATCGCTTCTTGTTGTCAGGAAATCCAAGCTTCTTTTCGATTTCATTGAATTTTTTGTTAATCTCTTCTAACTCATCCCATTTATCCTGATAAATTTTCTGAATTTGACGCCATATAACTATTACCATTTAATTTCACCTTTTAAAAAATGAATAAATTCATTTTCAAACATAATTTAACAAAGGATCTATTTATATTTTTGTACAAAAATATTTTTCTGATCGCTCTGTTTAGAACGCCGCAAACCTTATAAATGTTAAAAGAGTTTCTGATCTTTAATTTCTTTTATTCTTTTTTCACGCTCTTCTTTTATCTCTTTTAATTCTTGCGGATCAATTGGTTTCAAAGGATTTCCTTTATTGAGTGCTTCTTTTAATTCCGCAACTACTGCACGAAAAGCATTTTCTTTAGGATTAAGGTGTGTTTTTGCCGTTGGTGGTCTTTTTATCCGTTTTATTTCGATATCACTATGAACTCTAGGAATTTGAGCTAAATTTGGATTTGAAGGTAACGCAGGTAAGTATGGAATATTAGTAAGCACTTTAGAGACAAGATCTTTAAAGACTTTACTTTCCAAAATCTCTTTCTCTTTCGTTAAATTTATGTTTTCTTCTCTTATATCTTGAATTTCTTTATTTTTCTGTATTTCAATCTCTTTAATTTTATCCTTCTGATACTGAATAAAATGTTTTAATTTCCCTAATTTATCATTTGATATTTCTATTGCATTCAATATAGTTTGGTTATTTATATCTATACTTCTTACTAACTGTTCCTCCTCATTGAGTAAGTGTTTTTCAAGGTGTTTATTTTTCTCCTTTTCTATAAGAATTCCATCATTTTTGCAAATTTTTTTGAGAATTTGTATGTATTCATTATAATTCTCCAGCTGTACCCCAGGATCCATTCCATATCGCGGATCATAATCAATATTAGGGATATTTTTTTCTTTTAAATACTCGAGATGTTCTTTGGGTATTTTTCTTTTTGTTTTTTCTTCCATTTGTTGGAATTTCAATTAAATATCTTTTTGATTATATAGAATCAAGTAAGGTAATATATATAACAAGAAAGACTATTAATTTAGTAATAATTCTAATTATCAATCAATATATTTCCGAGAAATAAAGCCAATCCATAAATTTTTTAAATATTTTCCCGGAATTTTTTCAATGGATAAACTAAGTTTTACTAATTCAATAATGAATAAATTGGTAAGTTTAAAAATTGGACTTGATGAGTTTGAAATTTCAAACATAACTTTTTAAATTTTTTTTAATTCTTAAAATTAAATTTAGTTGGCATTAAGAATCTTTTAAAGGTCGTTAAAAAATAACAGAAAATGATAACATTCAAGAACCAATGAGTGGCTATGAAAAAATTGTCACTTTTTTCAATAACATGGAAGAAAACCATCCAGTTTCCATTAAAGAGATCGAAGATAACACAAATTTATCATGGACTTACATAAAAAAGGTTCTTTTCAAAATAGAAGATAACTATCACTTAAATCTTAGAAAATCTGGAGGTACATGGATTGTATGGAAAGAACCGGGCCATTTAAGGCGTAGACTTAAAGATTCTTGCAGTCAATATTTAAAATAAAAAGATACAATTGTAGATTAAAGTGGATAAGAAATGTTAAAAGTTGAAAAATCTTCTCCTGATTTGGAGACTGAAGTTATTTACAATGGAAAATGTGCCCATTGTGGCACTTGCGGAGCTTTTTGCCATCATATAGCGTATGATGATGTTGGACTTCCACAATTTGAATTTGAATGCCAAGAAACAATCGGTTTATGTTATAATAGTTGTCCTAGAACAGACCTTCCGTTAGGAAAAATAGATGAAATGCTTTTTGGTCAGAAAAGAGCAGATATGGCTCTTGGGTTTTATAAAGACATAATCTCTGTAAAAACTAAAAAAGCAGCTTCTGTTTTATTAGGTTTAATTGAAGCAGCATTTTCTGAAAAAATGATTGACGCAATGGTTTTACCGAAGGATGCTACGAAAATTAAAGGAAAAAATAACAATATCCCAGTTGTCGTAAAAGCTGCTAAAGAAGCTAAAAAATATATCCCCGAAAGAAGCCTTCAATTAGCAGGTCCATTAGTCACTGGTATCGGTGAAGCATGGGAAAATGGTGCTAATAAAATTGGGTTTCTTGGAAATCCTTGCCATCTTACAGGAGTTAGTAAAGTCATGCTTTCTCCGTTTAGTACTGGGGCAAATTATACAACATTAAAGATTGGGTTTATGTGCGCTTCTGGAGGGTTGCCGGGTTGTAAATTTTGCGTGGATTTCGCTGCTGAGCATTCAGATTTATCAGTTGGAACAATGGGTGCAGAAAAAGAAGAAACTCTAGTAATTATTAGAAATAAAACAGGTCAAGATCTTATTGATGCCGCAATAAAAGGGGGTCAGATTGAAATTGCGAATAAGACTCCAGATTTAATAAAGTTGAAAGAACTTACAAATAGAAAGAAGAGAAAAAATATTCAGACTTTAATTGGATCTGATATGGCTAAAATACATTACTTGGGTCTCACACTTGAAGATCTGAAATATTTTATGAGTGAATAAACCCTATTTTTTTTTTTTCCTTTTTATATTAAAATTACCTTATATATTTTTATTCATCTTATCTTTAATTTTTCTGACTAGTTGTTCAAAGACGTCTTTATTGTTTTCCCCTGTTTTAGAAGAAGTTTCAATATAACCCTCAATATTATGTGATTTTTGAAATTCTAATACTTCTTCAAAATCTATAGCGCCTTTTGCTTTCACTAAATCGCATTTAGAACCAACTAAAATAATAGTAAGATGTTTTGAATTTTGTGTTACTATCTCATACCACTCATTCAATTTTTTAAAGGTTGAATATCTAGCGAGATCAAAAACTAAGAGAGCGCCTACTGCACCTTTACAATAAGAAGGAAGGAAGAATCTAAACCTCTTTTCTCCCGCAAAATCCCAGAGCTGTAATTTATACGGATTATCATCGATCTCCAAGTCATATGAGGCTAAATCCGCACCTATTGTGAGCTTTTGGGGCATATACTTTTGGTAACATAACCGGCGGATCATTGTGGTTTTTCCTACGCCACCTTCACCTAGAACAACAATTTTAAATACATATAAAGGTTTATTGCTCATTTTCGAATTTTTTATTATTATACCTATTAGAGATAAATGATTCTTCTATAATATATGGAAAATATTTATGTTATTTATAAATTTATAATCAATTTTTTTTGTTAAAATTAAGAAAATTTAATAATACTGCTTTTTTTGAATCATCGGTTATATTATTAATAACCTTTTCTGCGGAATCATAAGAAAAATCTATTATATTTTTATAGATCTGATACAAAAACCAAATTGTATAGATTGGTGGTATAATTACCCCTAGATATAGTCCATAAGAAATATTAACTGGTTGAGAACCTTCAATACCGGTTCCTGGGAGATAAAAGGGCAGCGCCAGTATTTGACTGAAGAATGCTAAAAATGACATTCCCAAGGTAAAAATCAGAATTATTATAAACAAAAAAAGGTTATACAGAGAATATTTTTTAAATCTCTTAACTTCAATAAATGAAATTACATCTTTATTCGTCTTATTTCTATAATTCTGTATTATTTGATTCTTAAAATTCTTTAAATCGATTTCTATTATTGCGTTATTTAGAACTTTAATAAGGAGCAAAAAGAATTCAAATCCATATAAGAATACAAGGGGAATCAAAAAAAACAAGAAAAAATTATCTACTAATTGTGGATGGAATAATGAATCTAACCCTGCTAAAAAGATTAAAAGCATTTGCAAATAAGAAAATATGGTCAATATATTTGAGTTTCCCCCTTCTCCTCCAAAAGGGTTATATAATATAATAGAATCCTCTATTTTCGTAATTTTCTTATTAGATTCTATTATTTGAAAAAATAATGAAAAACTAAACGAGACAATGGGATATAAAATTAAAATTGGGTTTATCCAATTTTGAACCAAAATTAGAAAGAATCCTATTAAAAATATGGAACTTTTTAAGAGGATGTCTCTCTGTATAAGAAGTTTGGTTGAGTTTAAATAATATTTTTCGGGCATTTAATTAAATAGATAATTTTGAATTATTTTAATTTTTCTTTATAAGTTTTATTTTTATTATAATTTACTAATCTCTTATTCATTAAATTTAATTAAAATATTTATTAAATAGTATTTAGAAACTTATATGGTGTAAATTTATCGTATTTAAATATGCAACCTTTTTCCCTTATGAAGCCTTTAGACAAGGACAAGAGGAAAATACAAAAAAAATTAGTGATTGCGTCAAAGAAAGAAAGAACATTATTTTAGTCGCTCCCAATGGTACTGGAAAAACAATAATTGCTCTTAGTAGCATTTTACCCTTGGCTCTTGAAAATGGCTTAAAAATTGTATATCTTTGCAGAACTCACACACAAAATTTCAGAGCGCTTAGAGAATTAAAAAAAATTACACAATTTTTATCAAAAAATAAATTTGATAAACAAGTCAATGGAATTAGCATTAAAGGGCGGCATGAAATGTGTCTTAACAAAATATTGCTTCAACTCAAATTATCGCCTCGTGACAGTATTTCTGTTTGCAGAGATTTAAGAAAAAATAAAAATTGCAAATATTTTTCAAAACTAATGAAAGATCTGGGAAAAACCGAAGATGTTTCGATAATTGCAAAAAAGCTTCTAATACAACCATGTGATGCTGATGAAATCATTAGTTTTGCAGAAGAAGCAGGGTACTGTCCTTATTTTTTAAGCAAATATTTATTAGAAAAAGTGGGAATTGTAATTTGTTCATACCATTGGCTTTTTAATCCTGATATAAAGGACGTTTTCTTAAAATTTTTAGATACCGATCTATTTAACTGTATTTTAATAAATGATGAATGTCATAATCTCTTAAGTATGGCTACAGAAGTGAATTCTGAGCGTATAACCCCATTTATTCTTAAATTAGCTCTAAAAGATTTAGAACTATATAACTCTGATCGGAATATGATAAATTTAATAAGAATTTTAATTGCTCATCTGGAAAATAAACAAACAAATCTTAACGTAGAGGAGCGTGAATTAAATCCAGAGATTTTGATAAAAAATCTTTATGAAAAGATAGGATTAAAGGATTTAAACAGCTTTAAAATTTTAATAAAAGATTTGAAAGAATTTAGTTCTTATGTAGCCGAAATTAAATCAAGTCAGGGATTAGCTCAACGCGATTATATCGGATCAATCGCAAAATATTGGTTAAAATGGTTAGAAGTCTTAGATAGTGAACGATATTTCTTTTGTTACAATATTAAGACAACACGAGAAGGTAAAAAAAACATTTCTATGGATATTGTGGCTTTAGATCCTCGGGAAATAACTGTTCCTGTTTTTAAGAATGCATTTTCTACATTGAGTCTCTCTGGTACAGTAAACTCATACGTTTATTCCAATTTAATGGGGTTAAATGAAACCGGGAAAACAAGTAAAGTTATTGTGTCACCATCCCCCTTCCCAAAAAATAATATTAAAGCTTTGATCATTGAGAACGTAAATACCAAAAGAGGAAACAGAAACGCTCAAACATATAAAAAAATGGTTAATAAAATTGAAGAAGTTATTTATTCCACTCCGGGAAATGTCGGGATTTTCTGTGCATCTTATAATGTACTTAAAGGCCTTTTAGAACAAGATATTGAGCAAAAAGTGCAAAAATACAAGAAAAAATTGTATATTGAAGATTCAAAAATTTCTGCGGCAGAAAATGCAAAAATGATTGAAGATTTTAAAGGTGAAGGAAAAAATAATGGAGGAATACTTTTAGGAGTAGCAGGTGGGCGTAATTCTGAGGGCGAAGATTATCCTGCTGAATATATGAATTCAGTTGTGGTAGCAGGTTTCCCTTATCATGTCCCTACTCCACGAGTTAATGCCAAAATTAAATATTATGATAAGGTTTTTCATAATCGAGGTTGGGAGTTTGCCTATCTTTATCCGGCGATTGAAAGAGCGAATCAAGCAGCTGGACGACCAATTAGAAGACTCGATGATAAGGGAGCAATTATATTTCTAGACAATAGATTTAAAGATAAAATGAAATGGATATCATCTTGGCTTAGAGATGAGATTGAAATTGTTCCAGATAAAAAAGGGGCAATTGTTCAGCAATTATATCCCTTTTGGAATGAATAAAAAAAATATTTTACACCTTTTTTTTAGTCGATTTGAATCCAAAAAGAATAAATAATACAGAAATTGTTGGGAATAAGAACAATACGAGAATAGTAAAATAAAAATTATCATTTATTATTAATAGGATTCCAATAAAAATATTTCCTGTAAAGTTTCCTAAACTAAAAAATGAATTTGCCATACCAACATAACGCCCCTTATTCTCAGGTGTAGTTTTTTGGGAGATATAAATAAATGTCGCTGTCCAAAAGGCAGCATAACTGAAGCTTACTAGAAATTGAGAAATTAGAAAACCCCAGAAATCTCGGGAGAAATAATAGCCAAGCATAGCAAATGTGCTAAATAGAAATCCTAAAATGAGTATGAATTTCATGTTTTTCTTATTAATGATTTTTCCAATGATAACAGAAATTGCAATTTGAAGTAAATAATTTATACTAATTAAAAAGCCAATTTCTGTATCTGATGTTAAAGTTAAAGCAAAAAAAATAGCAAGTACATTAAAAATAGGGCGAACCCCAAAATTTCTAAAAAATAATGCAAAATAAAGAGAAGGAGATATCTTATTTAACATATTATCATGTTGGATTTTCTCTAAATCAACATTTAAAAGATTATTTTGTTTCAGAGATCTGTTTAACTTAAAAATTTCTTCTCTATTCTCTTTAATAAATAAAGTAAAAACAAAACTAATTACTAAAAATGAGAAATAATAATAAAATAAATTTTCAATTCCAATAAGATCTATATATATTCCACAAAAAAAAGAACCAAAGAACCATGCCGAAGCAACAACTGCATTGTAATAAGAAATCCATTTTGCATCATTTAAACAGATTTCTGAAAATAAAGGATAAGTCATACCAAAACAACTAAAAAAAAACCCATTAATAAAAATTAAAGGAAAACAAATCCATATGTATTCTATTCCTATAAAAAATATGAAAATTGCATTAATTATAATCCCAATAATTCCAAATCTAATAAACCAATTTCTTGTCTGAAATTTATCGGAAAAAAAGCCAATAAGAGATGGAAAAATAAAAGATGCTAAGGAAATCATTGAAATAATAAAACTGATGAGGGAATTGTCAGCACCAAGAGCTGAAAGAAATCTTGGATAATAGGTAAAAAAGGAGATCCCTCCAGCCATTTGAAAAAAAACGGATAGAAGAAGAATAATACGATTTCTCATTATATAAAAAATCATTGATAATTGAAAAGATTTATTTCTTTTAACTAGATCCAATATCTCCAGCTCTTAAGGCTTAATTAGTTCATCGAAATAAAAAAAGTGAATTTCTTATATTGATTTTATTAATAATAGAGAAGCTCCTGGAGATAACCCCAAAAATAAAATAATTGCAAAACCTCCAATTATCGAACCAAGACTATACTTCTTTCCCTTAAGATCCTTATTGACAAATACTAGAATTCCATAACTTAAAGATATAAAACCAATAATTGAGATAGTTCCAATAATTAACATGCTCAGCAGTTGGAGATTATTTAAATTCTGCCATTCTGAAGTTAGAGGAATAAATAAATCAGCAAATTCAGTTAATTCAAGCGAATCAATAATATAAAATATCAATGGAGGAGGAGAAAATTCAGATATATTAATAATTAGGATTAAGATAAAATCAAAGTATAAACCCCATGCAAGTATTATATAAAAAATACCTAGTAAAGTTTCTGGAATAACTGGTTGATAATATCCGGTTTTAATTTTTATATTTTTTCTCCTTTTGAAAAAGATCTTATAAATCAATAAGATTCCCATTATTAGAAAAATAGTCGCAAATAGATTTTTTATGCATGGCATAACTAAAATATAAATGTTTATTATCATATCTATAACGTCACTAAAAGACGTTATAAAACCACTAAACGGGTCAAAATCAAAAAATAACATTTACTTCATTCTTTCCTAAAGAAAAAACTATTTAAAATTGTAAAAAATTGTTGGTGTTAATATCTTAATACTTAATGAGATGTATTGCTTTTTTTAAAACAAGCAAGATGTATTATCAATTATTAAAAAAAGGAATTTTATAACTATGACGGATCTTAGATATCGCTCTTTTTGCCTTTAGATTTATTTTTTCTCCTTTTTTTTATACAAACTCACATCTTTTTTTTCAAGGGAAAGTGGATCGCCACCGAAACGGATTTTTTTTCCTTTATAATAATAAATAGTTCTATCTTCGCAAATCTTTGACCATTCTTTTAGACCCAATTTCCTTATCATAACTGAGTTATAAACTTTCGAATTATGTGGTAAAAAGATTTCAAAATTGACGATAGGCATAAGCATTTCGCAAGGGAATTCTTCACATTCATAACAAAAATCACATCCCTTATTGATAACACATTCATAAGTTTTACATGTAGGAAATTTAGATATTTTACCTTTTTCTTCTCGACATCCCTTGCAGTTATAAAATTTTATTCCAGGACAAGCTTTACAATAAATTCCGCAGGGAGCATGCCATTTTAACGATTCTTCCAGAAAATATCTCCTCTATTAATTATTTTTTATTAATTTTATTGATTTATTATAGATATTTATTAGTTTTTGAGAAACTATTTTCCATCTGAAATTATCCTCTACTCTCTTCAGACAATTCTGCTTAATCTTATCATAAAAAAGGTTGTCCTGTAAAACTTGCTTTCTAAGAGCAGGATAAGAAATATCTTGTGCCATTAAATTCAATTCAGATTTTGGAATTAATCCTTTAGTATTCTTCATTCTGCAAATTTCAGAGATTATTAACATTGAAATAAGTGCATTAGCTAATTCCTCTGGATTTTCATTCTTAACTAAAATTCCTGTTCCATTTTCTAAGTCTTTATTAAGATCAATTATGGATTCTTGAAAACCTCCAACTCTCGTAGCAATTACAGGGATTTTGGAAGACATGGCTTCAAGCGCAATAATACCAAAGGGTTCCCATCTAGAAGGACAACAATAAAGATCTGCATAAAAGTGGGCAAGGTGATAAATTGATATTGATTTTCCAAATAAAATTCTAAGATTTTGGGGATAAATTTTCATAAATTCGGCATAAGATTTGACATCATCTAAAGTATATTCGTTGGGCATCAGAAGCATTAAAAATCTTACATTAGGAACCTTCTCAATTACTAGAGGAATTGATTCCAGAATTGTATCTATTCCTTTTTGATATGAAATTCTACCTGAAGTTAGAATTAAAGGACCATCTTGATTAAACGCTTTAACTTTTCGATCTTGGAGTATCGGATAGATTCCATTTAAAGAATTAACAACATCTAAAACGATTTTCGATGTAATAATTGGTTCATTTTTAGGAATATTCTCAATTTTATATGTCAATAGAAATTTTCTTATATCCCATCGGGATATTTTTGAATAATCAGTAATGCCAGTAAAATTTATAATTTCTTTAGAAAAATTTTTTTTTATCTCAGTTATGATTTCAGTGTAATCCCAGTCACATCCATCCCATACAAAATCAGATTTAGGAGAAATTAAATCACCTCCAAGATTGGGTATTACATCTGATTCTAAGTATGATTTACTCACTGAAGTTATAACATCTGCAATTAATGCGCAAATTTTTTCTAATGAAGGATTTATATGCTCATTGTTTCTTGCTAATTCGAAAATCTCCTCAAATGATAATTTTTTTTTCTCATTATCCAAACAAATTAGCAGAGATGTATCATCAATGCCACATGCTTTTAAAAAGCGCTTATTTTTTCTTGGCCATGTCAATAAATGAAATGTAATAACAGAAGGAATATTTAAATCATGTTTTAATAATTCCTGTTTCATAGCGATATAAGCTATGAATGGATGATAATCATGAATATGCACAATATCAGGTAATAAATTTGGATTATTTTCAATTAAATATTCCACATAATGTCTAATTGCATAGCTAAATAATCCAATTTTTCCAGATAAGGATTCAGGACTATAAACACGTGGATCATCTAAAATCTTTTTTGAAATTTCATTATTTCCGGAAATTAATATAACATTTATTACATCAACTTCTACTTTATGTAGTGAAATTTCATATTTTGCGTGGGGAATGTGAATATCAAATTCATAGGGGATAAAATCCCCCGTAAAATTAAATCCTAAATCAGATATATTCGAATTTGATTGAAAATTATCTTTTTTACCGTGAGAAGGCATAAAGATTGTAATATCTAACTCATCTTTAAGAGATTTTGCTTGGTTTGCTGGAACTTCACCTAATCCTCCAACTTTAACCACACCTGCATATTCAAAAGTAAATATCCAAACCTTCATTTCATGAATTTGATATTTTTAATCAAATGCAATAATAAATTAAATATGATTTTATTATTCTTAAACCTAATTTTAAATAATTATTAATTCGCATTAAGCATTGAATTTCTATAAGAAAATTCAATTTAATTTAAGGAATTTTAGATTTCATCCCAAATTGATTAATAAAGTTATAGAAGAAACGAAAGAAAGAATTAATGAAATTGGGAAAAAAAAATATTTTAACTTTTTAAATATGTATTAAATTAAAACAAAAGAATGGTAATTTGTCATGGAAAATATTGAAAAAGAGATTATGGAAAAAATTAATAAGATGAAAGATGAGATTATTAAATTTCACCAGCAACTTGTTCAAATGCCTTCTGAAGTTCCTCCTGGAAAATATCGAAAAATTTCTAAATATATAGCGGAAAAAATTAATGAATTAGGAATGACGGCTGAAATTAAAAGAAATAATGTTTTAGCTGAACTGGGCAATAGCAATGGTCCATCTTTAATATTCAATGCTCATTTTGATACAGTCCCGGTTTTTGATGGTTGGACGAAAGATCCTTTAGGTGGAGAACTAATCGAAAATAAGATTTATGGTCGAGGGGCAGCAGATGATAAAGCATGTGTAACCGCGGAAATTTTTGCAGCTAAGGCATTAATTGATGCTGGAGTTGATTTAAATGGTAAATTAATTATTACAGCTGTTGTTAATGAAGAAATTGGTGGGATTGGTGGCACTGAATATCTTGTTAATGAAGAAATTGTTAGAGGAGATGTTTGTTTATTGGGAGATGCTCCTAGTGATTATCCAATTGCATATACTGAAGGTGGGTTTCAGATAAGCTTCAATATAACTGGAATACGTAGACATTCAATGGCATATCCAGATCTACCTTCTCCTAATCGCAATAAATATTCGGGAATAAACGCTATTCATAAAATGTTAAAAATTATGAATTTTTTAATGGAATTACAAGAGGATTTTAATAAAGAAGAAACTAAATATCCTTGCCATCCTGATCTCCCATCTAAGATTAGCAGTGTTACTTTTTCTATGATTGAAGGAGGTACATCACTTACTGCAGTACCTGATAAATGTCTCCTACAATGTTGGATTAGCTTAATTCCAGAACACGATGCCGAAAATATAAAAACAAAGATTTTAAATTATATAGAAGAATTGAAAAAAGATGATACCGATTTAGATATATTTGTTCAAATCCCAGTGACTATTGGACCACAAATAGCAGAGATTAACTCGGATTTTGCAAAAATTGTTAAGAAATCCTTTAAAATAGTTTATGGTGAAGATAGAGAATTTAAGTTATTCATGGCCACCGATGATGCTCATTTATTTCAAGAAAAAGGAATCCAGACAATTTCAATTGGTCCATTTCGCGGAGAAAGCCAAATTCACGCTCAAGATGAGTTGGTATATATTGAAGATCTAATAAATACTACAAAATTATATGCATTAACTGCTTTGAATTATCTTAAATAAAAAAGAATTTGAAATGTTATTTTATTTCTTTCAAATTATATTTTTTAATTTTTATTTTTTAAATAATAAAACTTTTTTTACTTTCTATTTCTATTTCTATTTGAATTATTATGTGTGATACATTTCTTGCATTAGCAAATAGTACTAAAAATGGGGAAGTTATTTTTGGAAAAAATAGTGATAGACCTCAATCAGAAGCTCAATTAGTTACCTATTCTCCCAGAACCAAGCATACAATTGGAGAAGAATTAAAATGCACATATATTTCGATACCCCAAGTTAAAGATACTTCTGCAGTATTATTAAGCCAACCTTGGTGGATGTATGGTGCTGAAATGGGGGTAAATGAATATGGTGTAACTATCGGTAATGAAGCTGTTTTTACTAAGGAACCTTTAAGGGATACAGGTCTATTAGGAATGGATCTCTTACGTTTAGGACTCGAAAGAGGTAAAACAGCAAAAGAATCACTCACGGTGATCACAAATTTATTGGAAAAATATGGTCAGGGTGGGAGCTGTGCTGTCGGAACTCAAGGATGGACCTACCATAATTCATATATAATTGCAGATCCTAAAGAAGGATATGTACTTGACACAGCAGATAAGTGGTGGATTGTTGAAAAAATCCAAGATGTTAGGTCTATATCAAATAATTTATCTATTCGTGGAAAAGGAGATCTTAGAAAAAAAGGAATAATACAGCATGCGATAGAGAGTAGATATTGTAAGGATGATAATGATTTTGACTTCGCACAAATATTTTCAAATCCGCCAATTCCAGATACATTTCCACCTTCTTGTAGAGATGGAAGATCTATGCAATTACTAAATGAAAATAAAGGGAATATTAACCAATTTTTGATGATGGATTTTTTAAGAGAGCATGAAGTGGGGATCTGTATGCATGGATCATTTGAATCAACTGCAAGTCAAGTAAGTATGCTAAGATCAGGTTTAAAAAAATCAATTCATTGGTTTACAGCAAGTACTATGCCTTGTTTAAGTATTTATAAGCCCTACATATTTCCTGTAGAAGGTCTAAAAGTTATGAAACCAGGCCCGTATGCTAAAATTAATACTGGTTGGTTCTGGAGTAAACATATTGCACAAATAAAACCATATAGAAAAAGATCCAAAAAAGAAGAAAAAGAGAAATACATCAAAATATTGAGAACATTAGAAAATCAAGTAATAAGTCAAGTTAATGAGATTTTAACTGAAGAGGAGAAAATCTCCGATGAAGAATTTCGAGATAAAATTAAAATAATCAATTCTGAAGCTTGGAAAAAATCTGAAGAAATGATTAATTAAAAAATAAAAGAAATTTAATAGAATCATTTTTTTAATAAAATAAAAGAAATTGATAGAAAAACTAAAAATAATAGCTGATAAATAAAATTGAGTAAAAAATCTGCTGAAGATCTCCCTAAAAACGCAATAGAAGCTCAAGGCCAACTAATTAAAGCATTTTATGAAAAATATGGAAATGAAATTCTTCCAATTATTGAAACGGTGCTAGGAAGGCAGGGTCGTGCTCTTGGGTTAAGAACTAAAAAAAAAATATCTGATAATAAATTATCTACAGTAGCCAAGGTGTTTTCTAAAAGTAATGACCCCGAATCAGTTAAAGTAATTTCAATTTCTGATGAAAAATTTCATATTCAAGGAATGCAATGCCCATTTGGTTTAGAAAATACCTCAAGAGAACTTTGTGAAGCTGTAATGGCAATTGATTATGAGTATTTCAACATAGCGACTGATAGAAAGATAAATTTACACATTAATAAAACAGTAGCAGCAGGAGATCCTTTTTGTGATACGATTTATACGGTTTAAAATTATGATTTCAAGAAAGGTTGAAGAATATATTAAAAAATTAGTTAAATCTTTGAGTCTTTTTTTTTAAATTTCAATTTTATTTCTTTTAATTTAAACATTTTAAGAAAAATATAATCTAAATAAGAACCCTCATAACCTAAGATAATGGGTCGTATTATTTTACACATCGATATGGATTGTTTTTTTGCCGCAGTCGAAGCGAGAGATAATCCAGAATATAAAGGAAAACCCCTTATTGTAGGAGCGGATCCTAAAGAGGGAAAAGGTAGAGGAGTTGTGGCTACGTGTTCTTATGAGGCGAGAAAATTTGGGATTCATTCAGCAATGCCGATATCTCAGGCATATAAATTATGTCCTCATGCAATTTTTGTTCGACCTAATTATTTTAAATATGCAGAAGTTTCTAAAAATGTGATGAACATTTTGAAAACATATTCACCAGCTTTTCAACAAATGGGTTCTGATGAAGCCTATTTAGAGTTAACAGAAATATGTTCTAATTTTAAAGAAGCTAGGAAAATAACGGAAAATATAAAAGATGTAATCTATGACTCTGAAGGTATAACATGTTCTATTGGTTGTGCCCCTACAAAAACTTTAGCTAAAATAAGTTCAGATCACAACAAACCAAATGGAATTACCATAGTTGAATCAGAAAATATTAAATCATTCTTAGAAAATATGGATATTATTAGGATTCCAGGGATTGGAAAAAAAACTAAAAAATACTATAACGAGAAAGGAATAAAAGTAATTGGAGATTTCATTAAAATCCCTTTACCTAGGATGATTGAGTTATTTGGTAAAAGTGGAAAATGGATTTGGGAGATCGTAAATGGATTAGATGATAGGCCTGTACAAGAATTTAGAGAGGACAGAAAATCAATCAGTAGAGAAAGAACGTTTCTTGAAGATACAGATGATTTTAAATTAATACTAACAACTTTTGAAGAGATCAATAAGAAAATTCATAAACCAATTATTAAACACAATATTTTCTATAAAACAATAACTTTAAAGATTAGATTTCAGGGTTTTATTACTTTTACTCGATCTAAATCACTTTTAATTCCTATCCAAAATGAGAAAAAAACATTAGAAATTATTTTAGAGTTATATAAAGAATTTTCAAAAGGAAAAAGAAAAATTCGTCTTATTGGAATTAAATTATCCAATTTAGATACTAAGATAAAATTCAAACAAAGAAATTTATTAAATTTTTTAACTGTTCCATAGATTTTTATTATTTTCTTAGATATTTGGGAAAGGATGTAGTAATCTGAATATCAGCTATTAAAACAACAAAAATTTCCTTTTTATATTTAAATTCATCAATAATTTCATGTTTTTTCAAAATTTTGAGAATTTCAAGCAATGAAGTAAAAGCATCTTCTGAAATTAGATTTGGTAGAGTGTTTTTTAAGATAGGACCTGCTCGAAGTTTTGAAAGTACATTGTATATTTTAGGATCTGCAATAAATTGAAATAATTGAAATGAATCTTCCTTAGTTGGAATATATTTATCAAAAACTTTTTTAACTTTTTGGATAACAAGATCACTAATTTTTGGACTTTCGTCAAAATGCTCTATTAGACTTTTTGGTGGCATTCTTATAGCTTTAACTTCTTTTAAAAGAAGTAGATGTTGTTCATAGATAATTTCGGTTATTAAAATAAATTGATTATCAATAAATTTTTTTATTACGCCATCAAACAATGATTGTTTAAAATTTTCATTAAACCATTTTTGTAAATCATCACATCTAATAGCACCTTTAGAAAGCTTTTCATGAGTATCAAAGATTTCCTTCTCTTTAAATATAGATGCTATTTTTTCTTCTTCACTCTTATCACGAAATTCCTCTAATGATTTCCAATGTATTTCTTTTAACCAACTCTTAACTAATTCTTCATTTTCTTCTATATTTTTTTGAACTTTCTCATCATATTTTTGTTTTTCATATATATGGAATGCTTTATATGCCTCTTTATTAGATTGTAACTTTTCTGTAAATTCAATAAACCATAATAGAACATTTTTTTCTCTCTCTTTATTAACACTTTGATTTACAATTACCGATAACATTAACATTTGTCTGCCACCACGCGCCCAATCAGAATAAATATCAAAATAATAATTCATAGAATTAAGATCTTCAAAATTATAAATAAAAAAGCCTTCTTCAAGTGGGTGATCCATAAGGTTTGCAATTCTACGCATTAATTGGGCATCTAAAGCATTTTCTGGAAATGAACAATATATTTGTGGACCGATTTTTGTATGAAAGAATGATAAAGTGACAAATAATTTCAAATACAATTCTACCTAAATTATTAAAATATAGTATAGATTTCCAGTATTAATATTAATATTGAAAAAATGGTTAACTTTTAAAAATTTATGGAAACCACTCTATTTGATTAAAAGATCTTGCCTTAATTTTTTATTAATTTGTTTCAAAATAACTTTTGTTATTAAAAATTTATAAAACTTAAAATTAAACATATTTTTGAGTTATGTGAGTTGTTAATTATGTCAAAAGTATTAACACTTCGGCAAAGAGTTTTAAACACATTTTCTCGAAAAACAATTGATAGAATCGTATTTAGTCCCAGACTTTATTACTGGTACTATGGAAACCGTCTATGGAGACGACCAAGAACTGATAAAAAATGCGCAGGTAAGATACCTAAATATATTTTAAGAAAAAGTCTACTTGGAATTTTTGATTATCTTGAAGCAAGTCCACGATATGTTATAGAAAATTTTTATCTACCTTTAATTTGGCCAAGAAAAAAAGTAAGATATGTTCGGGTTAAATGGGGTAAGGACCGAGATGGGTCATTAATTACTGTTTATAAAACAAAAATAGGGAATCTTTATAAAAAAAGTCGAGGAGGGCATCTTGTAGAATATCCAGTTAAAACTGTTAATGATATGAAAATTTTAAAATATATTATAAGACATACAAAATTTCATTTTTATTTGCCAATTTTTAAGTTAGCAAAAAAAATAATTGGAGATAGAGGTGTTGTAGGTACCTTTTTTGCTCGTTCTCCTTATATGAGTTTAATAACACAATATATGGGTTTTGAAAGGACAATTATAAATTTAAGGCGATATCCGAATGAAATGGAAGATTTAATGAAATTTATGGACGGTTGTGATGATGATATGTTTGAAATTCTATGCAATTCCCCAATTAAAATTTTTAATTTCGGAGAGAATATTGATTGTAATTTAAGTCCTCCAAGATATTTTGAAAAGTTTCTAATTCCATATTATGAAAAACGAGTGAAACAATTTCATAGAGTTGGAAAATATTGCCACATTCATATGGACGGTTCCTTAAAGGATTTACTTCCATACTTAGAAGGATTACCATTTGACGGTTTAGAAGCCCTTACAGCTAAACCCCAGGGTGATGTTACTTTAGAAGAAATTCAAGATTCAATAGGCAAAAAGATTTTTCTTGATGGAATTCCTGCTTTAATATTCTTGCCTCAATACTCATTTAAATATGTGAAAAAATATACTCAAAAAGTGTTAGAGATGTTCTCTCCAAACCTTATTTTAGGAGTATCTGATGAACTGCCTCCAAATGCTGATTTTAGGAAAGTGGAAATGGTCGCCGATATAGTAAAACATTATGAACTATGAAAAAATATTAAAAGTATTTTTCTATAATATTTTACTTAGTTTTTATATAACCATTTTGATAAAACCAGTCAATTTGTTCCCTAATAGCAATATATAAATTTGTTCTAGGCATCATCAACTCGGTCCATGCTTTAGAACAATCGAATTCTCGATAGTGCTCAGAAGCGGCAACACTCTCTAAAGGTGTTTTTGGGTCGGTATGTCTTATTTTACACGAGATGAATTCATCGAAGAATGCAAACATTTTCGCTAAAATTTTTGGAAACATAAAAAATGGAGCTTTTTTTCCTGCAACATCAGCAATTAAACGTAAGAAATCTCCGAAGGACATGTTTTTATTTCCTGCAATATAACGTTCTCCTCCTTTTCCATTCTTAATCGCAAGAACATGTGCCATTGCAACATCTTTAACAGAAACAATATTTAATCTTGTATCAACAAAACCCGGCATTTTCCCGTTCATGAAGTCCCTTATAATCCTGCCAGTAGGTGTAGGTTTTATATCATAAGGGCCGATAGGAACGGTTGGAAGAATAGAACAAGTTATTAATCCCTTTTTATTCCATTTTTGTGCTATTAATTCACCCAAATACTTTGATCTCTTATAATGACCAGGTAATTCTTTTGGAGTTGCAAAAAGTTTTTCATCTCCTAAAGAACCATCAGATGGCATACCTATAGCACTTTCTGAACTGGTAAAAATTACTTTTTTAATTCCTTTTTCCTTTGCTTCTTTCATTAATTTATTTGTAGCCCATACATTCACATCATATATTGCCTGTATTTTTTTAGAATCTGCCCAAAACCACATAGGTAAAAATATGTAAATTGCTCCTGCATGAATTATATAATCACAATCATCCATTGCTTGACTTATGGATTTGATATCCCTCAAATCACCATAAGCAAAATCAATATCTAAATCCCTAAGGTTTATTAAATTTGAGGTTTTTCTCACGAATACTTTAACTTCATAACCTTTCTTAATAGCTGCTCTTACAATATTCGCCCCAATAAATCCGTTTGCACCTGTTATTAAAACTTTTGACATTTTCCAAGCCTGTTCGAAATCAAATTTTTATTTAACTATTATAATAATTTTAATCAATAAAAAAAATTAAGACTTTTAGATTACTTATAAATTATCATTCTTAAGCCTAATTTAAATTAATTTTCGATCAATATTTAATAGAGGTTTTTATTTTGCAAAATTCAAATGCTGTTCTAGAGAAAGAGATGAGAAATTATATTCTCGAAATTTGTGAAAAAATTGGACCGCGCCCACCTTGTTCTAAGAAAGAAGCAGAGGGGTCTAAATTTTTTTATAATACAATCAAAAAGTATTGTGATAAGATTACCATTGAAAAATTTTATACACATCCCGGAGCATATAAGGCAGCATTTAGAATCCCGATGATTTTTTATATTATTGGAATCTGTTTTTATTTTTTGTCCCCCTGGTTAAGTTTAATTATTACAGTAATTTCAGTTTTAATTTTATGGGGAGAAATGTGTTTTGTTAAAGAAATTATTGATCCTTTTTTTTCTAAAAAGAACTCTCAAAATGTTATAGGAAAAATAGAACCCAAGGAAATGAGAAAAAAAATTATAATTATTGGAAGTCATATCGACTCAAATTGGGAATTTCCTTTAATTAGAAAAATTCATTCCGGGTTTGCGGTAATTATTGCAATAAATCTATTTTTAAATGTGATTTTATTAGTGATTTTATTAATTCAGAATTTCTTGATTATTTTTCAAATGCAAGTAATCTTTTCTAATATTTACTTCTTTTTTTTTTGGATATTTATAGCTGGCGTTCCAATTATCTTAATTCAATTATTTTTTATAATTTCAAATCGTTCTGTTATGGGGGCTAATGATAATCTATCAGGAACTGCAGTATGTTATGAATTAGCTAAAAATTTGAACCATCCTAAAAATAAGCCTAATTCAGTAGAAATTTGGATTAATTCCTATGGATGCGAAGAAATTGGGTCTAAAGGAAGTAAAGCGTTTGTTAAATCCCATTTAGATGAAATTAAAAATGGTATAGTAATAAATGTTGATAATGTGGGAAATAAAAATGGGATACTTCAAATAAGTACAACTGAAATTTTTGGCTTAGTGAAAATGGATAAAAAAATTATAGGGCTTATAAACGAGGTCGCTAAAGAGTTGAATATAAATGTAAGATTGGCTCCTTTAATGGCATATACGGATTCATTAAGCTTTAGCCGTAAAAATATTGCAACCACTTCAATAAGTAGTATACCACGCTCATCAAAAGAACTTTTTTATCACACAAGGAATGACGTCATTGAAAATGTAGATTTTAAAAATTTGGTTAATGTTTTTAAAATATGCATGCAAATTATAAAAAAAATAGATAATTCCTGTTCAAATTCCTACACTGTTTGAGCTACAAGTGATTAATTGCAATTTTAATAAAGGATTTAATTAAAACAATATTATATATCTTCTTACTGAGTCTATATTATCAAAAAAAAATAATTTTTTTTTTAGAGTTTAATTATAAACTAACTTATGAGGGATATTTTTTATGGGTTTATATGATGAATTAGTCAAAATTGTGGGAAATAAATATTGCTCAGATAAAGATTACATTAATATATCTTATTCTAGAGGATTGGATCCAGTTCTACCAGAGATTATCCCACAAATCGTGATAAGACCGGAATCAACTGAACAAGTATCTGAAATTGTAAAGATTGCTAATAAATATAAAGCCCCAATCTTACCGAGAGGTGGTGGTTGTGGCTTGATGGGAGGTAGTAAACCCATTAGTGAAGAAACAATTTTAGTAGATATGAAAAGAATGAATAAAATTTTAGACATTGATGAAGATAATCATTGTGTCACGGTTCAATGTGGAATAAATTGGTCTCAACTCAATGCTAGACTGTTTGATAAAGGTTATTATACAGGTAATATGGGTCCTGGAAGTGGGTTAGCCGCTGCAGTCGGTGGAGGGTTATCTCATCATTCAGGAGGTGGTGGGGGTTGTGCAAAGTATGGAGAATGCACTGAAAATTGCGTTGATTTAGAAATTGTATTAGGAACTGGGGAAGTTTTAACATTTGGTTCAGGTGCAAGCCAATATGTAAAAAAACCATTTATACGGCTTGGTCTTGGTCCTGATTTAATGGGAATTTTCCTTGGAGATAATGGAACAATGGGTATAAAAACTACTGCAACATTAAAAATATATCCTAAACCTCCATATTATAGAGGCAAAACTTACTTGCTCGAAAAAGATCCCTATGAAAATTCCTGTAATATGGTTCAAGAAATGATGAAAATGGGTTGGGCAAATCATTTAGGAATTTATGATTATTTTTTTACACCACCACCTTCTATAATGGGTATAACAGTGGAAAATTTGATTGAAACATGGGGAGATATAAGTGGAGGGGTTGTTTTTTATGTTACCGAAGCTTACGATGAGAAAATTTTGGAGAGAAACTCGGAAATTTTAGAAAATATCGCAAAAAAATATTCGACCAGAGAATTAGGTCCAAGTAAAGAGGAGGGAAATATTACTGATTGGTTTTATGGAGAACAAGGACACTGGCAAATATATCATGCCTTATTCTCAGTAATGGGACCAGATTATTTTGCTTGTACCACTGAAATGAAGGTTCCAATCGTTAAATTTCCCGAAATGCTACATAAATTAGACGATTGGCTAATAAAAAATGAAGAAGCTTTATATGAAGTAGATGCAGAAGCGGGAGTCAGTCATGTAGTAATGTTGGATCATAATAGCTGTTATATTGGAAGTGGTTTGTCAGCAACACATGATGAAGAATTAAAAGAAGGGGTAATTGAACTTTGGCGCAAACAATTTGAATTTATGCTAAAAGAAGGAATGGTATTATACATGTGTGGTCAAATAGGCTCTCAAGTAATTATTGATTCAAGAGTTTATTCTGAAGAATACTATAATTTTTTCAAACAAGTAAAGAAATTGTGCGATCCTAATAATTTAATAAGTCCAGGTAAGTTTAGATTTTAAAAAATATTGATCAAAAATTATGAGTGAAAAACCGTAATTAAAATGAAATTATCGAAATAACTAAAAAAAATAGAAGATTAAAAATGACCGGAAAACTAAAAAGAATGTCAGAATATGAAGAGAGATTACTTTCCTGTGTTTCAATTGGAGATTGCACAAATGCTATTAAAGGATTTTATAGTGATCCAATACTTGAGGCAACTTGTCCTATGATTGAACATGGTCCGGGATTTGAAGCTTTCTTAGCTCGAGGAAAATTCACTATCGCACGAGGACTTCTTGATGGAAAGATAGAACCAAGTGAAGGACTTGCAGAAGTGATTTATCAGTGTACTTTATGTGGTGCTTGCCGAGAAGTATGTAACAATCCTGAAAATCCTTTTATGAAAATTAACGCAAAAGAAAATATCATAGATCATATAGAAATATGGGAGGCTTTAAGAGCTGACCTCGTAGATGCAGGAGTGGCCCCTATGTCTCGACACAAAGAAATTTTTCAACATGTCAAAAAGGAACATAACCCTTATTTCGAAAAACATAGTGAACGTTTAAATTGGTTGCCTAAAAATTCAAAATATATATCAAAAGGAGGGGATGCTTTATTTTTTGTTGGATGTACCTCCGTTTATCGTTTAAATTATGTGTCTTCGACATTTCTTGATATTGCTAATAAGTCAAAAATAAATTTAACAATTTCACCGGATGAATGGTGTTGTGGCTCAATAAATCTTAGAACAGGCGATTTAAAAATTGCCAAACAATTAGCACAACATAATTATGAATTATTTAAAAATTCTGGAGTCGATAAAATAGTCACGACTTGCGCGGGTTGCTATAGAACTCTAAAGATGGATTATCCTAAATTAATCGATAATTGGGAATTCGAGGTGGTACATTCGATTGAAATGATAGATGAGTTAATCAAAAAAGGAAAAATAAAAATCTCGAATAAAATTGATGGTGCCATGACATACCACGATCCTTGCCATTTAGGAAGACATTGTGGAATATATAATGCCCCGAGAAATGTTATTGATGCAATAAGAGCAGATGACTTTGTTGAAATGAGGAGAAATAAAAAATATGCTTTTTGTTGCGGAGCTGGCGGTGGTGTTAAATCTGGTTTTCCTGACCTTGCACTTGAAATAGCAATTGATAGAATTGAAGAAGCTGAAGATACTGGAGCAAAATATTTAACTACTACTTGTCCTTTTTGTCTTAATAATCTAAAAGATGCGGCAAAAGCGAAAAAATCCTCAATAAAAGTTGTTGATCTACTTGAATTAGTAAACATGGCTATTTAAAAATTAAAAATATGATTTTATTTCAAACCACAATATTTTAACAATTTCTATTTAAATAATTAGGAAAAAAAATTAAGACTTTATGGGTATTTAAAATCAAAACCTTTTAATTAGCCTAAGGCAAAATTCAATTCCATAACTGAGATTCGGGATCCACATGCGTTCCCCGGTCCCATGTTCCAATTCAATAAATTCTGAGAAGGACATGTTCGGATCAAGTCTTAAAGGAATAAAACCTAAACAATAAATACCTTTAGATCTAAAGAATTTAGTATCACAAGAGCCAGAGGATAACATCGGGACAATATTGGCCCCTGAATGCATCTCATTCATAATTTCTTCAATTAAATCATAAAAAAGATCTTTACTTGAATTTATTGTTGCCAATTGTGTGGGTTCGATTGGAATTATCTCGATTTTATTAAATAATTTTTTACCTAAAGCTTTTCTAAGATATCCTTTTATTGTTTCACGATCATGCCCGGGTAAAATACGACAATCAAACGTCATTTCAGCATATTGAGGGATAACATTGACCTTCTTTCCTGCGTTCAATAGCGTAGGATTTAATATATCGGATACTAGAGGAATTATCAATTTTGATAAAGGTTGTTTAAACAGTTTTCCTGCTAGATTAAGTGCAGGTCTAATTAATCGTTTAGAGGTTAATATTTTCTTTACAATTCCCGGCAAAGATATTTTCTTTGCTGTTTCTTTTATAGAATCTTGAATCTCAATTGGCGGTTTGAATTTGGCTATTCGCTGGATAACCTTAGATAAAACATAAAGTGCATTATCATCAGGTTTCAACGGCATGGATCCATGACCTCCAATACCTTTGACCCTAATTTTTGTTTCTGCAACTCCTTTCTCTCCAATTTGAGCAACATAATCCTTAGAATCCTTACCAAACGGTAATAAAAACCCTCCACCTTCATTGATCACATAATCAACATTCACCTTATCAAAATGATTTTTAATTAAATATCCAACACCTAGCTCCCCACCCGCCTCTTCATCTGCGGTGAAGCATAATACGATATCGCCTTTTGGGTTATAACCTTCTCTTTTTAAATAAACTGCAGCCATTAATTCGGGAACTAAAATTCCTTTACAGTCAAGAGCCCCACGACCCCAAATATATTGGTCAGTTATGTCTCCACAAAACGGATCTCGCTCCCAGTTGGTTGGATCAGCGGGGACAACATCTAAATGCGCTAATAATAATAAACTTTTAGCATTTGAATCTGAACCTTTCCATCTACAAATGATACTTCCTCTTCTTGGCTCAGACTCAATAATTTCTATGTTTTCAAAACCCTCCTTTTCTAAAAGTCTTTTACAATATTCTGCAGCAGGGGTTTCATTACCTGGAGGATTTGTTGTGTCAATCTTAATTAAATCACTTAATATTTCACATGCTTCTTTCACAACAGGACTACTAACAGGAAACATTAATTTAAATAATTCTTTTTCAGATTTCTCAATAATTTCTTTACTTGGCAAGATTAATCATCATTTAATTTTACATAAATTTTTAATTTAGCGATATAATAATTTAAAAATCGTCTATTTCTAAAATAAAAAATATTGGAAAAAATTAATGATTTCCTAAATTAAGGTAAATTTTTTATTTTTTTAATTATTTAACAATGTATATTTGGATATATTAACGGAAATTATCATATTATGTCAATTAGCAAACTGGAATTATTAGGTATGGAAGGAGCTATTGCCAATTATAAAAGGGGTCGGCATTTAATTCACCCAAAATATTGTATTTTACATTTTGATGCTATAAAATCTAGGAATAAGGCATCTATATTAATAGGCCGAACAGTAGAATGGATTTCGCCGGCAGGAAGATCTTTAAAAGGAAAAATAACAAAACCACATGGAAATAATGGAGCAGTTTTAGCCCATTTTAAAAAAGCTGGTTTGCCAGGTCAGGCATTAGGCCAAAAAATTAAAATAATTAAATAAATATTAAGTTTAATTTTTGTAATACATAGATATTATTATATTTTTTAGGTTTTCCTTTTCTAACTTATTTTAAAAATTACATATGTATTTTAGGTTTCATTTAATTTTGCTAATTAGATTAGAGGTCCCTATTTAATGTTAGAACGACAAAGACAAACACAACTTTGTCCATCGTGTCAGAGAAGCATGCATTTAAATTATTATTGTGAAAGTTGTCATTCTAGTTTTTGCTCTGACTGCATTAAAGAAAAACAAACTGAATTTTTAATCTGTAGTAATTGTGGGTCTGAAAATATAAGTAGAAATAAGGAAGGTATATTAAAATGTGATAGCTGCTTTAGTCAAAATACTACTAAGGTTTATAAGAATATAAAAATATGTCCTAAATGTAATTCTTCCCTTATTGTGAAAGTATTTGAGAAAAAGAAGCAGATAAATGAAAAATATATTCAATTAATTAGAAACACAAGAGCCTTTATTATTCCTTTTAGAGAGATAATAAATAATCTAAGCTTACTACGAAATAAGCTAAAAAAAGTTAGAGAGCCACCCTTTAAATGTTATCATTTCCCTTCTTTAGAAGCAGAATTAATTACAATATACAGACTTTTTATCCATGTGAAAAAAGAAGTTTATGAGAATGTACGAAGAGAATACGACCATATTTTTATGAATAGGGATTATTTCATTGACATATCCACGCAACCTAATACAAACATTCCTATCATCATTGGAATCTTGGAAAATCTTAATCATGAGCATAAATCTCTTTCTATTTTTATTGAGAATAATCTTAAAAAAATCAGTGATAAAATCCAAGAAATTGATGCTAAAATAAAATTCCTTGAAGATATTCAAAACAATTTTCAAAAATTTAATGAAATAATTGAATTTACAAGAGATGAGAAAGCATTATATGCGTTGCGGTGTAAACTGGCAAAGGGATTTAATCCTTTAAATGAATATTCGAATGAAAGGGGGACTCTATTAATTTCAAATCTCTACATTTATTTTATTCATGAATATGGAATAATAAAAAAAAAAGCAGAATTCATCTTTAAAATTCCTCATGAAGAATTTAAACGCATACATGTTACAGGGACAGTAAGAAAAAAGTTATATATGGAATTTGTATATGGGAAATATTACTTTTCAATAAATTCATCAAAAAGAAAAAATGTGATTGATTATATAGAGAATGCAAGAGTTTTTGATGAAAATCAAAGACATGATATTGATTCCTCAAAATCTCTAATGATGTTTAAATTAGATGCAAAAGATTTAATTGATTTCATCGAAATGAACATTTCATATCTGTTAAATCTAAAAAGCAATAAAAATCCAGATTATTTACCGAATTATCAGAAGAATTATGGTGAAAATTATAATTACAATCATCCGAGACAAAATTATAATAACCCCTATAGTAATAATTTTCAGGGAAATCAATTTGCACAGCCAAATAGAAATTATCTAAATCAAAATGATGTCTATTTTAATGAAAACAACATTTTAATGAGAAAATTAGAGAACTCTCAAGGACCATATATTCCTCAATATCCACCAAATATCAACCCTAATAACTTTATCGATCAAAATACAGCTACTGCATACCCTAATCAAGTTCAAAAAAATTATTTCAACCCTGAATTTAATAACAGGGACTTAATGAACCCAAATAATCTAAATCAACGATTTTTAAATCGGGGACAAGCATATTTAAATCAGCGAGGGTACCAGGAAGATAATACACACTCATATTTTGATAAAAAAACCCACCTTTTAGAACTTGAGAAAGAAGAATTCAGTTTGAGTCAGACTCTTAAACATCTAGAGAGGAAGTTTCAGAAATCAGAGATCTCAGAAGTGGATTATTTTAGAACTTATAGAACTTATCAACAAGAACTTTTTGTAATAGAGAGAAAAATTCAAGATTTGAAGATGGAAATTGATGAAGAAGATGCCTTAAAAAAATATTCTTCAGATTTTTAATTTAAATATTTTTTTCTTCTTCTCAAAAAGAGTAATGTAATTATCCAGTTAAAAGAAGAAATCGATTTAATAGAGAAACAAAAATTTATTAATTTTATTCTTCTAATTCTTTTTTAAGTTTATCTATTTCGTCCTTTAACTTTTCTTTGGTTTCCATTTCAGGAATTTCATCTATGATAAATTCCTCTTCAACTGGAGTCTCTGGAATCTCACCAGCTGCTTCAAGTAAAACCTCAGATTCTAATTTTTCAAACTCATCATCGATGTCGATTCCTTGATCGATTTCTGGATCTCCCGCTAAAATTTCACCTGATTCCTCAATCATTGCAATGTATTCCTCGCTTTCCTCACTAAGTGTAGCAACTTTTTCTGGACTTGCACTTACTGCTAAGTCTTTTAATGCAGCCGTTGAGGCAGCTAAAGTTGATTCTAAACCCTTGATAAGTCTGCCTTCCTCGATTGCATCAATATATCTCTCAAGTTTGGAAGATAAATTGGTATTTCTATTAATTTTATTCCTATAGGATTTCCATTGGACTAGATAATTCTTAGATCTTTCCTTATTTCCATTTTTTAAGGATATTTTAGCATTTTTTCGGTATAATTCAGCTTTTTGATTTAATGCTTTAGATTTGAGTTTCAATTGATGAATTTGCTTCTTAATGTTCACTATTGTTTTATCTTTCTCTTTTCCTTTCCCCTTTTTTGGAAATAATTTGTTTTTTAGTCCCATCTTTCTGTTTTCCCATTTCAAAATATTTTTATTATGTAATATAAATACTAGTGTTGTTTTTTAAACTTTAATTAATCCAAAAAACATCATCAAATAAAAAAGATTTTAAATCGCATAAAAAATTATAAAATCAAAAATAAAATTGGTAAGATTATAGGCTGCAATGAAAAAAATTATTTTAAACTTTGAGAAAAAATCTGAAAATTTTAATGAGTTAGTTCAGTCTGCATTTAATTATAATATATTGGATATTATGATTTCAGAAGAGACATTTGAAGATTTTAAGAATATTAAGAGATTAAACACATATTCAAATAATGCCAAACTTGTTCCAGATAATTTAATTTTAAAAGAAGATAGTAAATTAGGTGAATTAATCAATCAAGATAAAAACGTTGGAGTTTTCTTGGAATTAAAAACAAAAGATGATGAGTTCAAAGTTGTTGATTTAGCTAAAAAGGGTTTGAATTTTATAATTGTTCAAGCTAAAGACTGGAAAATCATCCCTTTTGAAAACCTAATTGCAAAACTTCACTCAATTGATACTGAATTAATTGCACAGGTTGATACCATAAAAGAAGCAGAGTTGATGTTTAAAACTCTTGAGATTGGTGTCGCTGGAGTCGTTTTTACGCCTAAAAATTCAGATGAGATCTTATCCTTGAAAAGATTGATTCAAACATCTACTCAAATTGAAATTACAAAAGCAAAAATCTTAAACATTAAAGAAATTCCAGATGGTAGTAGGGTTTGTGTAGACACAACAACTTTATTACACTCTGGAGAGGGGATGCTAGTGGGTAGTACTGCTAAGGGGTTTGTGCTTGTACATGCTGAAGTATTCGAGACTCAATTTGTAGCATCGAGACCCTTTCGTGTTAACGCGGGAGATGTAAGCGCCTATATTCTAGTGCCTAACGATGATCCAGAAGATCCTAATCCATATAAAACAAAATATCTTAGTGAATTAAAAGCGGGAAATAAAGTTTTCGTGTCTGATTTAAATGGAAACACTAGAATTGTTTCTGTAGGCAGAGTAAAAATTGAAGTAAGACCTATGTTGTTATTCAATTTAGAAGCAGAAGTGAAAGGTCAAAAAATACCGATTAATTCTATATTACAAAACGCAGAAACCATTAGACTAGTCGACGGAGATGGAAAAGCGGTATCCGTAGTTAACTTGAAAAAAGGAGATGATGTCTTGGTTCATATTGGGCCAGGAGCAACACATTTTGGAATTAAAATCAAGGAAGCAATTATTGAAAAATAAGATTTATAAAGAAATATTTTAACTTCTGTTTTTTAGAGTGCTCCAGCTATTGCTTCAGCAAAAATTGATTTTCTTATAATATTGAGTATTGGTTCTGTCAAGATTTGAAATTCATTAAGATTCATGCCATTCCATTCGGTAAAGAGTGTTTCATATTCAAAAATTATTGTTTCTATTTTTGGAAGTATTTCATTTACCATTTTATAATGTTCCGGCTCTGGGTCAAAGAGGATTACTAAATCAATATTTAATTTTGCTATAGTAAAGATTTTTATTATCAAATTATCAAACTTAATCATATTGATATTTTTTGGTTGATTTTTTAAGATATCTGCGCCAAAACTTTTAAGAGCAGAAATGAATCCCGTAAATAGTGAATCCTCACCAATTATCTCTTTAAAAACAATATCTAAAATTAATTTACCGGAATTAGTTTCATATAAAATAATGTGATATATCACATAGAAAATATATAACAAAAAAAATATAATTTTGTATCATACCCATATAACATACAAAAAAAAAAAAAAAAAGATATAAAATGACTAATTATTTTGCTCATTTAATTCATGCCTACCAACCTCCTAATCAGGACATCAAGGTCTTAAAAAAAATAAATGATGAGTGTTATCAGCCTTTATTTAGAATAATACAACAATTCGAAAATGCAAAATTTTGCTTAAATATAAATGGAGTTCTTGTTGATATGCTTTATGAGTTCGGGTTAGGAGATACAATGGATTTAATAAAGGATCTTGTTAAACAAAAAAAAATTGAAATCGTTGGTACTGGGAAATTTCATCCAATACTTCCACTGATTCCCAAAGAGGAAGCTAAACGCCAAATACATCTAAATGAAGAAGTGAATAGAAGAGAGTTTGGAAATAACTGGAATAAATGTGGTTTTTTCCCTCCAGAAATGGCAATTTCTCCAGCAATTGTTGATTTGGTGAGAGAATTAGGATATGAATGGATAATTATGAGTGGTATTGCCTGTCCCAAAAGCTGGCCATATGATAAAATATATCAATCAAAGAATGGTTTATTATTGTTTTTCAGAGATGATATACTTAGTAATAAGATTTCTTTTAAAAATATTACTATTAAAGAGTTTATAGACCACTTAAATAACCTATATAAATCAGATAACTATATTATAATTTCTCAAGATGTTGAAACATATGGACATCATCATAAACATTATGAAAAAAAGTTTTTAGGAAAAGTATTATCAAAATTAGAAAAGGAGAGTGAAATATGTACTTGTTTTATTTCGGAACTTAAAAATTATTTTCCTATTGAAAAAAAGGGGTTGATACCAAAGGAATCAAGTTGGAGCACAACTGTACAGGATTTAAAGCAAAATATCCCTTTTCCACTCTGGAAACATCCTAAAAATGAAGTCCATAAGTTTTATTGGAAAATATTAAAAAGTTTAAATAAACTTATGGAATTATTAGAGGGAATAGATAAATCAGAGAATTGGGAAGTAGAACAATACAGTAATACAGCCCGGTGGTTTTACGACAGGAGTTTACATTCATGTCCAACCTGGTGGGCTAATTATCAAAGAGGGATTTGGAATCCAAATTTGATTTATAAAGGTATGGAGTTATTAATTAGAACAGCTTTAAATTCAAGATTAGCATTAATAAAAAGTGGTAAGGAAAATGGTTCTAAGGGAGAGCAATATTTCGACTCAATTTTATATTATCATGGGCTACTTTTGATGGAGATTATGAATTTGAACACATCCTAAAAATGAAATACATTACAAGTGGTTTATAGAGAATAACTTATATTATTGGTTCTCTCTTTTTTTAAGAACTTCTTCGATTTTTTCACATGTTCTTTTACATTCTAAAAAGATTAACCCTCGTGTAATGTTTGGGTTGGTAGAGATTATAAGCGCTGCATTTTTTCCCGCGTTACGCGTAATAATAAACCCATCCTCGCCTTCTATAAAAGTCACCTCTAATTCACCCATATTCCTTTCTTGCACTGCAACCTCTCCGAGTGAAAGGATTGCCGCTGTCATCGCAGAGATCTTGGCATCATCTATACCTGCTGGCAAAGCGCTCACTATTGGGAACCCCTCCATTGAAACTACTGCTGCGGCTTCAATTTCAGGTATCGAAGTTATTAATTTTTTTAAGATCGACTCAAGTGTTTTTATATCAGACAATTTTTTTTTTCCTAGGAATATGAATATACAAATTTTATTATATTTATTTTAATTTGTCTAAAAATAAAAAAAATGCTTGATATTTAATTATTGTGTTAAGCTTTAATTTAATATAGGAATTTTTAAGAGAAATATTACAATGTCTGAAAAGAGCAAGGAAAAAAAAGAAATCTCAACTGCATCTAAAGGGAAAACCCTTGAAAGAAAATGTCCAAAATGTGGCTCAATTATTTCCTCAAAAATCCTCAAACAATGTCCTATATGTGATACGGTTTTAGAGGATTTACCAGTAGATATAATAGAGGAAAAAAAAGAGAAAGAAAAATCGTATTTAATATTCACTGGAAAAAAACTTGAGCTCTCTAATAAATTTATACTTCAAAAAGATCAATGGAAATTTCGTGAAGCAATAAATGTCTTCTTTAATAGTTTAGTTATATTCTTATTTGCAAAAATTGGTATTTTTACACTTTTTTTTGTAATTCAAGGACCTTCTATAGGTTATGAATTACCAATCACTATTGAAGCTATTACATTAAGTCAAATTCCCGGAGCATTCTTTATTATATATCCATTGTCTTATATATACTCTAAAAAACACAAAATTTCAAAACTTGGTCTAAATTATGAGAAAAAAAAAATACTTATTGCATTATTAATTGGCATAATTGGAGCGTTTATGGTCTATATTATGGCTGAATTGTCTTTTTTTATCAATGACTTCTTTGTATCAATAGGTTGGACTGTTTTCACTCCACCAGAGAGTTTAGCTGAACAATACACAGTTATAAAGAACTCCACTCTTTTATATAAGATCTTATTATTAATTTTATTAATGCTAGATGTTCTTGGTACAGAGATAACATTCCGTGGAGTTTTACACAATGGATTAATCACAAAACTTGGTTCTCAACTAACACAAAGAATATATATTATTCTCATCGTAAGTTTAATGTATTCAGTTTTATTTTTATTTTTCACTTATGATATGGGTTTAGTTGTTATTTACTTTTTAAATAATATTATTTTAGGTTTAATTTTTGAAATATCCAATCGTAATCTATTTTCCACTATTTCTGCTAATGGCATTTATACATTTATAACATTTATTATGATTTTAATTTAATTCTATTTAAACATCAAAAAAAATGCGAGCAGGGAATAATAATTTCATTTTTTCAATAGCGGGAGCTCACGGAGTCGGCAAAACCACTATATTTTCTATTTTAGAAGATAAATATTCTAAAGATAATACATTCAAATTTTATCACGAGAGATATATTGTTAAAAATCCTACATATCCATTAGGCTCAATCAAAAAGGAGATTGCTTTTCGTGGAGAAATATTCTTTCTGCAGCAATTAATAAAGCGAAATACTCGTCTTAAAAGTTATTTAAAAAAAAACAATAATAAAGTAGTAATTTTAGATCGAACTCCAATTTGTGTATTAATATATTCCAAAGCTTTAGAGATGGTTCCCAAAGATTATAAATTAATATATGATTTGTACAAATCAATCGATTGGGTTAAAAGGGAACATATAATTTATCTTCATGCTGATGTAAATGTAATTATGAAGCGAATAATTTCAAGAGGGAGATTATCTTTTGAGGACCAAAATAAACCAGAAATACAAAGAAAAAAATGGCATGAGAGAGATTATGATTATCTCTTAAGAGTTTTAAAATATTATGATGATTTTCTACTTGCTAATGAAAAGAAGAATAAAAATCTATCAATTATTGATACTAATTACGTAAGCCCAAAGGATGTTGTAAAAAATATCGAAAATATAATTTCTGCAATAACAAATTACTTACCCAAGAAAAAATTTGAAAAATTTAAAGATATTAAGAATTTTTTATAAAAAATTTATCGATTTTCACTTCCTAATCTTTTAATTACATTTTTTGAGAAAATTAATAAATTTATAAAAAACAAAAATTAATTAAAATTAATTGTTATTTGTATAAATAGTAGATTTAAATTATTAATACCTTTTAGATAAGAATGTCGCTTTCTCCACAAATTCAGAATAGACTCATGGAAATCCTTCAAATAGAAGAGGAGAAAACAGATCTTGAACAGTTATCTGTACTTTCACGTATTGGGATGAAAGTTGCTTCAGCAAAATCAGCTGAATTAGATGCTGACGCAATTTCTGCTTCAAGTACAGCTTTAATTGATCTCGGAATTCGTTTAAGTCAATCTGTAGAACATGGAGCCCTAAGAGAAATCCTACTCCACAATGAAAAAGGTTATGGTATATTAATGGCTGTAAATGATGAGTATCTCATTTTCGGAGCGTTAGCGAATGTATTAAAAATTGGCTATTATATGGGTTATTTGAGAGAAATCGCCCGGAAAATTAATGAGTTAATCTCAGGTGGAGAACTAACGGAAATGGCAATAAACCTTCAAGAAGAAGAATTAAAGAAAATGCAAGCAGAAAAAGAAAAAATACAAGCAGAAAAGGGAGAAGGGATATTAAAACCATCTGCTAAAGAAGATCAAAAAGCAATAGAAGCGACTTTACAATTTTTAAAATCATGGGGTGCTGAAGGAGAGGAGGAGGAGATAGTTCAAAATAATATAGTCTCCATTCCTCAGTCTATGATGATGGAGATCCCAACAGAAGGAAAAGCAATCCCAATAACTGCTGAAGAAAAGGCAGAAGCCATCAATAAAGCACAAGAATCCGAGGAATTATATGGAATAAAAGTATATGGGGATGAAGTGCCACCAATTCCTCTTGATGATTATACACCTATGGAAATTGAACAAGAAATTGTATCAGAAGAGATAATTCCAGAAGAAGAGCCCCTTACAGAACCAGTTCCTGAAATTGAACAAAAGATTCCTGAAGAAAGCTTTAATTATCAGAGCTTTGAACCTCCTCAAGGTTTTAATGAATTTGATCTTGCTTCTGAGTACGATGCTGAATTTGAAATAGAAGAAAATGAGCAATTTAAAGATATTTTATCTGATCTAGGATGGCATGAAGAGGAAGAAGAAGAATAAAATAATATTCCTCAACAAATTTAACTTTTTTTAAAAATCCAAAATTGATAATTATTTATATAACTTAATTACTACAATATTTTATTACTTCTTAAAAAAAATTTAGGTAAAAAAATATGGATAAAACAAATGAAATACAAAGAGGAAAAAGCTCTACGGGAAAAATGATTGCATTTGGATCTCCAAGATTCGGAAGTTCTGTAGTTCTTGGAATTGAAGGTTGGGCTTTACTTACACTTTATTTTGTGGCTTATGGGTTAGATCCTTTCCGTGCTACTTTTGCTCAAGCTATGGGCTATTTGGCTATAGCAGCTGCTCAATTTCTATTGGGATGGATTAGTGATGGAAAATATACTCGATGGGGCAGAAGGAAACCATATATTATAATATTTGCTCCCTTACTTGGAATATCATTTATTTTTTTGTTGCTACCAGGTTTAGTATTACCAGATCTTAATGATAAAAATAGTTTATTTCTATGGTTATTGGTATGGGATGTATTGTTTAGGATAAGCTATGCAGTTACAACACCTTATCAAGCATGGATGGCCGAACAATTTGAAGTGGGAGATCGTCCCAAAGTGTCACAAATCCAGAATTATTGTAATTGGATTGGAAATGGTCTCATGTCGATTTTAACGATGCTTGTTTTTACAGGAGTATTTGACAAAATTGCGGTAGATGTAAATACCATCCCAATGGAATTTTTACTAATTACGGTGGTATTTGGAGTCATGGTAATTTTATTATTTTATATTGTCGCCTTTTTTATGCCAACAGAGCCGAAATATGAGATCAAAACGAATTTAATTGAGAATTTAAAAGTCATTGTAAAGAATAAAAATTATATGTTAGTCGTCTTAATGCAAGGTATCGCCGGTTTGGGTTTATCTATGATGACTTCTGTAATGTTAACATATACTGAAGTGGTGTTGAACTTGGGATTTATGGAATATTTAATTGTAGCAATATTACTGCTTGTAGGTATATTTCTTTTCTTATTCATATGGAGAACATTGATACAAAAGAAAGGGAAAAAGTCAACTATATTATATATTTTTCTTTTCGGGTTTATTTCCCTCCCAATAACCTTAACAGGCCTTATACCAATGGATATATCTCTAATTATTGGAATAATCTTTATTTTAATTGTCGCTTTTGTATTGGGGGGCTGGTTCCTCTTTCCTTACATTATGTACGCTGACCTTGCCGAAGATGACGAGAGGAGCACAGGAGATTTAAAAGCTGGAATATATGTAGGCTTTCCAAGTATAATTCTAAATATTTTCCAAGCTTTCGGACTTTTAATACTTGGTGTTATTTTGTCCTTACCCAATATTACTGTAGACGGTGTAACCTTTACTATAGGTTTAGTTTTGTGGGGACCCCTTTGTTCTGTAATATTTATTATTACTTATCTATACATAAGAAAATTTGTTATACTCGACTTTGACTGGGAAAAAAAATAGATAAATATATCAAAAATTAAATTTTTTTTTTTTTATTTTTCTTCGTGAAACGATTATTTTTCTTTAAATTTTCATATCAAATATATGATTCGATATTTAAATTGTAATTTAACGAACCTAATTATCAATTCTTTTCTATTATGTCTTTAAAGGGGAATCGTTCACAATATTTTTAAAATTTTGACTAATTACACCATTTTCTATTTATTTATTAAAAACACATAAATAATCTCCCAATCTTCATAGTTTGATACCTTTATTTATAATACATCCGAATGTGTTTGTAGAAAAGAATGATTTAATATTAAGAGAAAGAATCATTCCCATATTTTATCTTACTATTATCTCTTTTTATTTTAATATGGTTAAAATCCATGATTTTTAATTTTTTATGTATTATTTTATTTTCTTAAGATTTTTTAAAATGGATCATTTTTTTCTAAATAAATTGGTAGGTATCGAGAATAATCATTTACTCTTAATTTAACATCTCTTGAGTGAAATTTGTGTATTTAAAATAAATTATCCTTCGAAGAAAGATTTCTCTTTTTTGTTTGACATTTTTTATTGAATTGTTACATTTTTAAATCCATCTACGCGTCTTGAATTTTGGAATTAACTCCTTGGCTATTTGCTCAAATTTTGATAATTGATTTGGTTCACGGGGGTAGTAAAAGATGAATTCATTAATTCCAATATCTTTAAACTGTCCGACAATATCTTGAAAATTTTCTTCTGATTCAAAAATTGAGTTGAAACATTCACCAAAGAACAGGAAAGAACGATTTATTGCTTGAGGATTGCGTCCTATTTCATTGCAGTATTGATTCAGAGTTTCATTTCTTTCATGGGTTTTTTTAAGCATCTTTTCTGCAGGAGTATTCCAATCTCCTCCTAATGAGTTCCATGTATCAGCAAATTGAGCTGCGATTTTCAACATTCTTTTACCCATTGCTGCTATTGTTATAGGGGGTCGTGGTTTTTGGATCGGTGATGGATACATATAGGCATTTTTAATTGAATAATAATTTCCTTCATAGCTTATTTCTCTATTTTGCAAGCATTTATCAATAATTTCTACTTGTTCTTTGAAGTGTTCTACACGTTCATCTGGTGTCCAATCATCAATTCCAATCATTTCATAAACAGGATCTGTTTCACCTGATACTCCTGAACCGAGTCCCAATTCAAGTCTTCCATTTGAGATATGATCTACAGTTAAAGCTTGTCGAGCTAAGATTGCTGGATGACGCAATGGTATAGATGTCACTAATGTTCCAATTCTAATTCTTTCAGTCATAGTTACTAATGCTGCAAGTAATGTCCATGCTTCATACCAATTACCAGTTGGGTTATAAGGGTCTAAAAAGTGATCAGCTAACCAAATACTATCAAATCTTAAAGCTTCAATATTTTTCCAACGCTGAACTTCTTCGGGCCATGGTAAGCGTTGGATGGTCATTATACCAAATCGTAATTCTTTACTCATTTCTTCTAACGCCCTCTAGATTATTGCAATAAAATATTTTTCTTTCAAGTATTTTTAATAATAGTCGCTTTAAATAATCTTTTAATTAAAGCAAATAAATTATTTATTATTTAAATCCATCCACATCTAATAGCTCATTAAATAATGGAGATGTATTTTATGGTGAGTATAAAAAGCTTACAGTACAAAGGCTCAATAATAAAACAGCTATGATTATTATTATCAAAGAGTTATTTCTAATCCTTTTATCAATTTTATCTAATCCTTCCACTATAACTTAAAAATTTTAAATCTTTAAAAAGCATTTAAATAGTTAACAAATTTTGTATTATTAACGGTAAATGATTCTTTATTTTATTTTTTTGGAGGAATTTAATGTTTAGAGATATTGAGAAGGATATTCAACAATACTATGCCGATCGAGCAAATGAATATGAATTAACCTATGAAAGACCTGAACGACAAACTGACTTAAAAACAATTCCCATTCTACTCAAGAATTTACTCAATGAACATCATGTGCTTGAAATAGCATGTGGAACAGGTTATTGGACTAAAATTATTAGCTCCGTTGCTAAATCTATTACTGCTACTGATATAAATAATGAAGTTCTTAAAATTGCAAAAAATAAGCTAATTAAATTGAAAAAAGTAACTTTTATCCAAGATGATTCCTATTCTTTGAACAAAATTCGAGGTAATTTTACAGCTGGATTTGCGTTTTCGTGGTGGTCTCATATATTAATTTCTAAATTGAACGATTTTATCAATGTATTTCATTCTCGGCTTCAACACGGGGCTCTTGTTATCTTTATAGACAGTTATTATATAGCGGGAAGCAGTATTCCAATATGTCGAATTGATAATGATGGGAACACATATCAAATAAGAAAGTTACAAGATGGACGGGAATACGAAATATTAAAGAATTTTCCAACAAGGCAAACATTTGAGGAAATTCTTGGGAAAAGAGTTAAAAATCTTAAAATTGAGTTTTTAACATATTTTTGGATAGTCACATATAATATTTTATAACAATAGTTCTTTCTAAAAAATAAGATAGTAAAAAATTTTAAGGTTAAGTTAAACTTATGTGAATTAAGAAAAAAAATATTGAATCGTATTTTTTAAAAGCTTCTTAGAAATAAATAAATCTTATAGTTTATGTGCTAGTAGTCGTATATGGTATTATCTCCATTTTTCTTGGCATTGGTCCAGCAATCATTTTTGCCCTGTGGAAATTTGGGATTAAAGGCAAGCTCTGGTTTGCTTGGTTCCTCGGAGGCTTATTTTGGTTTCTCGCATTGCTTGCAAGATTAGTACCACTGATAATAATATCGTCTATTCCAGAAACGGCTCCATACAGAGTATTTATTGGTGCGTTGTTTGCTGGTGTGTTTGAAACTTAGTTTAGGGTGTTAGTTATTTTTTTGTTAACCAAATTTACCGCCAATACGGCTGAAAAAGTTTACATGACTGGTTTAGGGTGGGGCACAGGCGAAGCTTTTGTTGTTCATACTCTTGCTTTATTATCAATAATACTCCTACCATACGATAACAAAGTTATAGTTTCGCTTGATGGTGTAGAATGGGCGCTTCTTTTCGGAGGATACGAGCGCATAATTGTTGAGATTTTCCATTTATATTTATTTATATTGGTATTTTACGGTATTAAACATAAGTTAAAAAAAATTGAACAAGGCAGTCCAATTTTGGAAAATTTTTTCACGAGAGATCCTAAACCTCTCTGGATGTGGATAGTTATAGTTACTGTTATACATTTTGCTTTTGATTTCTTTTTTGTGAGTTTAGCCTATGTTATTGACTTAATCACATTGTATTTAATAGGTACCGCTATTGTTGGTTTGCTAGCAACTTATGTTTCGAACAGAGTAAAGTATTATCCACTTTTTCCAGAAACTTCGCAAAACAAGTAAACCGACGCTTTTGTTTTTATTTTCACTTTCTAATTTTATTTAAGAATTAAAAAAAAATTGTACAAGAATGTAAAAGTCTTTAATCTAATCAAATTCCTTAATCTAATTTTAAAATGAACTAATTTCAAATTAATTTTTGAGGTGGTATTTTAATTCTGCTGCTCGAGGTTTAACCAAAATGGTAATTCAAAATGCTGTTAAATTTTAACTCTAATCTCCCACTCAAAATTGTCTGTAATGAAGCAAAAACGATTTGGGTATTGTTTTGGATAATTTTCTTTTGAACTTCATTTGCAGTTAAGTCTTTTGTCCCAAAATCGGATGATAATGCTATACTACTAGGAAATAATGGAGTTTTATTATTAATATCTCGATAATAAGTTTGAATAAGCAATTGGTTATTTCTGGATATTAGATAAATACTTTCTTTTTTTTGATTATATAATCTCGAATAAAATGTTTTGAAAGAAAAGTTTTTCCCCAACCTGTTGGAACATTAATATATCCCATCCGATTATTACTGAAATACGAAATTAATTCTTGAAGAACATGTGTCTTTTTTAAAAATAGATCTGAAATTATTATATCTTTCATTTTTATTTTATACAATAATATAAAATTAAGGATGATTATTATTTTACTATATAATATAAAGATTTTTAGAAAATTGAGATGACAGATTTAATATGTCCTAACTGTGGAAAGAAATTAGGCGGATTTTCTATTTTAATTAATGAGGAAAAACAAAACATAAAGAAAAATGATGAAAAAAAAGATTCTCGACATTCTAATATCGTTCTTTAAAAATTATTATATTTTAATAAAAAAATTAAATTGAAATATGGTTAAAATAGCAGCAAAAGCTAGAAAAGTTGGAAATTCTTTTGTGATTACAATACCTACTGACCTCTCTAACCAACTCGAGTTAATTCTCGATAAATTAAATGAAGAATCGATAAAGGAAAGAGAACTTAGAGCAAAGTACGACTACTATTCAAAAGACGGTGAGATATACCTGGACAAAAAAAAGATAGGGACAGTTGACTCGATCTTCTTTAGCATTCGTGAACTTTAGGTAGCGGAAACAAACGGGATGGGAAGATTGGACTGGAAAAAAGCAGAGATCATACCCGCAGTTTTTGGACTAATGACTGGCAGACTCTTTGCCTCAAAAATGTACCTATTGTTCGGGAAAAGAGCAACAGATTACGACCTCATCATCCCACTCGACATACACATCACAATTACAGACAAAGACAAGAATAAAATCCATATGAAAATCCAAGAAAGGCAATACAATCTCAAAGATGATCTCGAGTTCAAACTTAGAAAATTCAATCACGCCAAAGTCATAGAAAAAAAACTAGTTGAAAAGTAAAGATAGTAAACAAAAAAGAGAACTGCAAAAATGACCCTTGGCTATTCGATTACATTGACAACGTTACCCAGCTTGCCAGGTAGAAAGCAAAAGCTGAAAGGAGAGAACTGAAAGAACCGAGCGAAAAAAATTTTTACAAGATTCTCCCTCGGCACTAACCCTTTCTTTCAAAAATAAAAGCTTAACCAAAAGAAACTCTTGGCATGTACAGAGGGAGGCCAAAGACCCTTTGCTCAGGATCACCCCCAATATTAAATGGAATGAAGGTTAGAAAGACAGTATGAAAGAAATTTTCGAGAGAATGCGACAGTTAGCCCTACCTTACCTAAGGCAAGAGATAAAGAAGGATGCTGTACTCCACACTCAGGGAGTCATTAACGCAATGGAATTACTGTTGGAAAAAGAAAAAGGTGATGAAGACATTCTAATTCCGACCGCGATTTTACATGATGTTGGTTGGGCCAAAGTTCCGGTAGAATTACAAAAGAGTAATAACGAAGCAGACAAACTTGAGGCATCACGTTTACATCTGAAACATGCACCTTCGATTATAAATAAAATCTTAACGGAAGTGGGTTATAACAGAAGCCAAATAGAAAAAGTGATTGATATTGTGGTAGCACATAAATTTCAAAACCCAAAGGAGCTAGAGAAACAGTTATTAATTGATGCAGATGCGATGTCTGATGCCTTCAAAGAACAGTTCTATAGCGACATTGAATCATATAATACAACTCCTCAAGAGCATTATGAATTTAGAAAAAGAAATGAGTTCTACACAAAAACAGCAAGGGAACTGTTTGATAGAGAGGTGGAGACTAGAAGAAGAGAAATTCAAATGTCTTAAATTTAGAATTTATTTTATCATATTTAAATGTGATGTGAAAATTAATTTTTGGTATTTTGTTGAGACTTGTTAATTTTATCACATTGTTAATTTTATCGTTAGATAGTTTAAGATTTAATAAAGCAGAAGAATTCTCCATCTTTAACTAAATCGCCTTCAAAATCTTTATCGTGCTTTGTAAGGATTTCCCAAACGGAATGAATTAGAATTTTATAAATATATTAAAAATTATAATGTAAAACCTTTTAATGAATTAGTACATTGTAAATTTTGTAATATTAGCATATTTTAAAGTTGTATAATAATGAAGATCTTTTGTTTAATAAATTTATCAGCATCCAAAAAACAAATGCAAAATTTTAATATAAGGGATTTATGATAACGAATGATAAGAAGTTAAGAGTCAATAGGAGGACATTATGTTGGATGCGAGAATTGCAACAATCGGTAACTTCGCATCTTCTATTAGAATTTTTAAGCACATCGTGCAAAAATACGGTGTTTATACAATTGATGATATAACAAATTTTTTAAAAAGAGATAAATTTGAAATTATTTATAGAGAAAGCCCTAAAAGAGGGGTATTTTCGGGATGTCATAATATAATTTTTCAGAAAAATATAAGTGAAGATATAAAAAAATAGAATAATAGGATAACGATGATTTCACGAAAATTATCAATATCTGGATATTACAATTCTTTAAAATTTTTAGTTAAAAATACGAATTTTTATTATATTTTATGTAAAATATCAAAAATTAAAGGAAAATTCGCTTTATTTAAATTATTGAAGTGAACATGAATAATTTGGATAAAATTTTAGATATTTATAGACAAGATTATTACGTGTGTCCTAAGTGTCTTGGAAGGCTTTTCGCTGTTTTAGGTTCCGGACTTACAAATAGGATAAGGGGTGAGTCATTATTATTAGCCTTAACCTTAGAACTCCACAGAAAAATATTATCAAATGAGGAAGATATTTCAAATGAAGGTTTAGATGGAATAAAAATCCTTGCTGAAAAAGCTAATTACATAATTGCTCAAAATATCTTAAGTAACAAAAGTAT
>Ga0307437_1000152_pt1 | contig 56549 bp, 41 predicted proteins | sample SalMarWE160390MG_FD_202146 | JGI IMG/M metagenome (GOLD analysis project Ga0307437, IMG submission 202146) | Salt marsh sediment microbial communities from the Plum Island Ecosystem LTER, Massachusetts, United States - WE1603-90 | ecosystem: Environmental > Aquatic > Marine > Intertidal zone >...
ATCTGTGCTTTTGACGCCTAATTACATAGCTTTTGCTGTAAGAACATCGAGGACATTTATGTCGCTTTGTCATGCCACCACTCTATCATATTTGGTGGCTTAAATGGGACTTTACCCTAAAAAAATTCAGGCGCTAGTAGATAAAAAAAGAAAAAAAGGCTCAAATCTTTATTCTTGACTTTGACTGGAAAAACTAGGGGACGTTGGTTCTTAGAGTGCAGGGGGAAGGGGAATAAGGGGGAATAAGGGGGGACGTCCTTAAATAATTCAATAACTTGACATGATGGTATTGGTAATGTAGTCTATAATCCATGCCACGGTTATCTCGTCTTGATGCTCCTGGTGTAATACACCACATCATAATCCGGGGGATAGAGCGGCGGAACATCTTCAAAGACGATCGAGATCGCGATCATCTTCTTGAACGTTTGGCTGTACTTCTTCCAGAAACCAACACGTTATGCTATGCATGGGTGTTGCTGTCCAATCATGCTCATTTTTTATTTCGCACTGGTATAGTTGGTATTTCCACACTTATGAGGAGGCTACTCACGGGATATGCTGTTGGGTTTAATCGTCGTCATAGGCGGCATGGTCAGCTTTTTCAGAACCGATACAAATCGATTATTTGTCAGGAGGACAGGTATTTACGGGAGTTGGTTCGTTATATTCACTTGAACCCTCTGCGCGCTCTGATTGTCTCTGACCTGGGAGAGCTTGACCGATATCCTTATTGCGGTCATAGTGTGTTAATGGGGAAGTTGCAGCATGACTGGCAGGATGTTGGATATGTTTTGAGTTATTTTGGGAAAGCGATACGTGAGGCGAGAAAGCGTTATCGGGCCTATATAGCGGAAGGGTTGGATCAGGGGCGTCGGGATGATTTAGTGGGGGGCGGATTGATTCGTAGTCTTGGTGGATGGGTTGAGGTAGCGAAGATTCGTATGCAAGGGGTTAAGCGTATCAAGGCTGATGAGCGGATATTGGGGGATAGCGCATTTGTGGATCGTGTGCTTTCAGCGAGTGAGGAGCGATACGAGCGGCGCTATGAATTGAAGCGACGTGGATATGATATAGAGAGGGTTGTAGCAAGAGCGGCTGATATTTATCAGATGGATCCAGGGGATATTGTGATAAGAGGGCGTCAGCGGCGGCGGGTGGATGCAAGAAGTTTGGTGTGTTATTGGGCAGTGCGGGAGTTAGGGCTGAAGATAACTGATTTGGCGCGAAGTTTTGAAATGAGTCCTTCGGCCGTTACCTATGGGGTTCAGAGAGGAGAGGCCATAGCTAGAAACAATAACTATCAGTTGCTTGATAAAGTAATTGAATAATTTAAGGACGTCCCCTTTTCTCTTCCGATCAGCCGCCGGGAACAGGTGGTGGATATTGAGGCACTCAATCAGTCTTTTTCATTCGAGGCGTGGGAACCCGTTCACACGGAGTATTCCTATAAGTATCTCGAATCCGATATCGCCCAATTAGCCGAAGAAACCGGCTTCACAATCGTAGCTCAACTCATGGATTCGAAACAGTATTTTGTCGATTCAGTGTGGCAGGTGAGCAAAGGCGGGGTTAATTTCTAGGGATCACGGGGTCATTAAACCAAGGTTTAAAATACTATAAGGGCTATTACTGGTATGATCGATCCCCTGAATCTTGGGTACATGAAAGGATAGAATGAAAAATGGGAGAATTAGGCGTCGTACCACAGCCGAGTAATAAAACTTCCAATATAATCGTTGAAAAAGACGAAAAGATGATTCTGCAAATAATGTGGAGTCACATCTCTAAAAAATGTTTAGAGACCATAGGGAGAAGTTTATTGCTTTTTATCTTTATTACGATGTCAGCCTTTGTATCCTATGGTCAGCAAAATAAAATCAATGAACCAAGGCAAATTTTTCTTATAGTACAGCAAGGTAAGGCTGGTTATATTGACCGAACAGGTGCAATAGTCATCAAGCCACAATTCGAAGGGGCTGAATACTTTTTCGAAGGATTGGCAAGCGTAAAGCTTGGTGACAAGTGGGGCTATATAGATACATCAGGCAAGATAGTCATCAAGCCGCAGTTCGCTTGGGCCAGCTCTTTTTTTTGTAAACGGGCATTAGTGATGATTAACGGCAAGTATGGTTACATTAATAGGAAAGGCGAAATTGCCATCAAGCCACAATTCGATGAGGCCTGGGGCTTTTCCGATGGGCTCGGACGTGTAAAGATTAACGGTAAATATGGTTACATCAATAGCAAGGGTATAGTAGTTATCAAACCACAATTCGAGTGGGCTGGTTTCTTTACAGAAGGATTAGCACAAATAGCTATTGACAGCAAGTACGGTTATATTAACAGGCAGGGTACTCTAGTCATCAAACCACAGATCGATTCTGCTGGATTCTTTTCCGAAGGGTTGGCATGTGTATGTATTGGTGGCTTGCATGGCTATATTGACCGCACGGGTACAATAATCATCAGACCACAATTCACTGATGCCGGGCGCTTCTCCGAAGGCCTTGCAATGGTGAGGATTGGCCGCAAGTATGGCTATATTGATAGAACGGGGACGGTAGTTATCAAGCCACAGTTCGATTGGGCCGATTCCTTTTCTGAGGGGCTAGCAACAATACAGGTTGGCCGTAAGTATGGCTATATTGATCGAACGGGGACGATAGTTATCAAGCCACAGTTCAAAGAGGTTGAGCCTTTTTCTCACGGGCTTGCACTTGTGTGGATTGGTAACAAGCTTGGCTATATTGACAAGGCAGGAAAGTACATTTGGAAACCTACTAAATAGTGAATCGGACTAAAAGAAATCCAGGTGTAGGATAATTAGGTGTCATCTCTACGTTGAGTCACGAAAGGAGGCCAGCTTTTTATGGCATCAGGTCTACACTATTCACTCAATATTTCCTTGAGCTTATCGATCTCTTGAGCTAGTTTCTTATCTCCTTGTAGCTTCTGTTCAAACCTCCGCGTATGTTGACTCCATGCTATTGCTATTCAAATCCCGGGGGAGGTCGGAAACCTCCCGTTATTTCCTCTATCAGCTTGGCAAAATGAATGGGTGTCCTGTCTTCAAGATAGGGGCCAACGATCTGCACTCCGATTGGCAAACCATTGTTTGCCAATCCTGCCGGTGCAACAGTGGCTGGGAGATATGAGACACAGGTCAAACCTGCCCAGGCAGCCATGGTATCTGCATAAGACCGATCGGTATTATTCACCGTAAGGGTACGGGTAAAAAACTCACTATGATCGTGTGGAAACGCCGTTACCGGAACAACAGGGCACAACAGCACATCAAATTCATTAAAAAAATCAGCCCATTTTTGCCGCATCATCAAACGCATGTAATCAAGGGTGAGCCAGTCGCGATGCAGCATGGCGGTTCCTCGGATCAACTGTGCCCTAAAACCCTTGTCATCTTCAGCCAGGTCAGATTCCTCGGCACGCAAACTATCAAAGATATCTTTGGGTAACGTTGCAGTTGTAACAGCATTCAACAACTTTACATAGATATCATAGCAGTCAGTAAAACTAATATCCGGCCTTTGTTCTTCAACGCGAGCACCTGCCTTTGCCAGTTTATCTATGAGATGCTGGATACAATCGAGCACCGCGCTGTCTACAGGGAAATCAGGGTCATCAAGCCATACACCAACTCGGTACTCTTTCAGGTTCTCTTTGCGCGGTTTGGGTAATGCAAGCGTCCAGGCTACACGCAGCGGTTTTTGGGGCCTCGTAATAATATTCATTACCAAGTCCAGATCTTCGGCGCTTCTCGCCAAAGGCCCCACCACTGCAATATCACCGCCTGTTGAGTAATCACCGGGGAAAAGGCCCGGAAAGGGAGGGATGTGCCCGCGAAAGGATATCATATCAAACGTTGTTTTATGAGAGTAAACCCCACAAAAATGAGCCGGATTGCGCAGTGATCCTGCGATGTCACTCCCTATTTCCAATCCTGTCAGACCGGCAGCCAAAGCAGCTGCAGCACCTCCTGATGAACCTCCCGGAACGCGGGAGACATCCCACGGATTGTTCGTCTGCCCATAGACTTCGTTATAGCTTTGAAAATCCATGGCAAAAAGGGGAAGATTGGTCTTACCGAATATAATTGCTCCTGCTTCAAGCAACGGGTCGATCACATCTGCATTGCGTGTGGGCATGTGGTCTTTCAGTCCTGGGTAGCCGGAGGTGCACGGCATCCCTACCACTTCAATTGAATCCTTGACAGTCATTGGCAGCCCATGAAGCGGCCCCCAGCTTTCACCTTTTAACAGTGTTTCATCAGCGGCACGGGCTCGAATCCTGGCATTGTCAAAATCAGTAGCCACAATGGCATTGATCAGAGGATTCAGCCGTTCATATCTTTCAATATAGAGTTCGAGTAATTCAACGGAGCTGATGCGCTTTGCTTGTATTGCCTTCGTCAATTTCGTTGCCGACAGGTACGCAAAATCATTCATCGTCTATCCTTCTCTGTGCTGACAAAATCATGTGCATCTAAGACGTTACTGTTTTTCCCTAGAGTACTCTTAGTATTCAAGATCCCAATACCATTTCTATAAGGGAGGGGCCCGGCTCGGCTAGGGAGCGCTTCAGGGCATCGGCTAATGCGGCGACATCCGTCACGGAGACCGCCGGTACGCCGAACCCCCGCGAGACGCTGATCCAATCGATGGCGGGGTCCGTCAACGATACGAGGGCTTGAGCGTTCTTGCCCGGCTTTTCGACCCCTGCCCTGCGGAGCTCTCCCACCAGGGTCCGGTAGCTCCGGTTTGAACAGATCAGGGTCGTGATATTCAGGCCCTCCCGGGCCTCATTCCAGAGGGCCTGGACCGTATACAGGGCGCCCCCATCCGCCTGGAAGTTGATGACGGTTCGATCCGGGCAGGCAAGGGCGGCCCCGACGGCACAGGGCATGCCGTAACCAATGGAACCACCGGTGATGCGAAGGATGGTATGGGGCGGCAGAACGTCCGACATGAGATAATATCGAACGGAGGTGGCACCCCCCTCATCCACGATAATGGCTCCTTCTGGTTGCAACGCTGCCAGGGTTTGGCAGACAGCGGCAGAGGTCAGTGCCCCCTCCGGAATCGGGGGGCGCTTTACCTGCGCAGAACTGGCTGGGGCGCCCACGCCCTTCCCTTTCAAACTATCGGCCAAGGTGGACAGGGCCTCCACGAGGTCCTGTCCGCCCGTGCCGATGGCCGTCTCTTCCTGGTCTGCTCTGAGTATTCGGCTGGGAACGCCTGGATACCCGAAGAAGGTTACCGGGTCCTTCGCACCGACAAGAACGACGCCATCGTAGTCCGCGAGCATGGCCTGGGCATATTTCGGGAGATAAGGGATGTGTTCCACGATTGGCAGGCCGCTCCCCCGCTCCATCCTGGCCGGGAACGTCTCAGCCAAGAGATCGCATCCCATCATCCCCCGGATGCGTGCAGCTATGGCCAGCCCTTCTGAACTCAGGGTCTTGCCGCCGAGGATAAGGGCGGTCTTTTTTTTGTTTCTCAGCAGTGTTGCCGCTGCTTCAATCTCCGCGGCGTCGAGGGGATCAAACTCATTCCCGGGGAAAGGAGGGGCTTGGGTCGTGCATGCCCCTAACTGATAATCGTGGGGTACAATCAGGGTGGCAATGCATCCGCTGGAAGCGGCCCGCACGGCCTCCACTATATCACCGGGCAGTTCTTTCGTTGAGGCAGTGGTGCGCACCCAGCCCGACACGGGTCCGGCGAGCCCCTCGATGTCCATGGCCAGCGGGGGATCCACAGGGCGGTGCCAGGTGGCATGCTCCCCGATAATATTGACGACCGGCGTATGAGCACGCCTGGCATTGTGGAGATTGGCGATGCCGTTGCCAAGACCAGGGCCGAGATGAAGCAGGGTCATGGCCGGCCTTTCCGCCATCCGGCCGAATCCGTCCGCCGCGCCGGTACAGACGCCCTCAAAGAGTCCGAGAACCCCCTTGATGCCCGCTATCCGGTCGAGGGCACCAACGATAGGGAGTTCAGTTGTCCCGGGATTGGCGAAACATAGCTCAATGCCACAATCGATGGCGGTCTTGATAAGCGCTTCGGCTCCGTTCATTGCATCCTCACCTCGTTCGTTAGATTTCTTTTCGTGCCCCGTGATTCACTGTTTAACCCCGGCACCATACCTGCTGCAAATCAACGATTATAATTCAGTCCCGGTCCTCTGTTTTTTGCCGGGTTCAGATGGTTCCCCTACAGTCTTTTCTCTTGCTTCTGGTCTCTGTCCAATTGGGCAGCTATGCGCACAGATTGTGCAGTACCGTAATTCCCGCTGAGGTCCGACAGGGGTATATTCTCCCTGTGCCGCGCGATGACGACGACACTGGAGTCCGTCAAACACGGCGTCTTGGATAGCTCCTGCGGGACACGCGGATACACAGGCTCCACAGGCATCACAGACGTGGGCGCTGTTCCCTCCCACCTTCGACCTACCGGGGCCTTCTGTCGCGAGGACACGCAGGTGTATCCATGGTCCCCATTCAGGATGCAGAAGAAACGCGTTTGTCCCAATTCCGCCTGCGCCCGCTGCCTGGGCCACAAACCGAAACTGTAAGCCGCTCTCGCGAGGATACGGCACAACCTCAGTTGGGAAGCCGTGAGCTTCGAGCGCATCTTGTAAGTCTCTGCATACCGCCTTGGCATGGTCGTCCGCTGCGCAGTGTTCACCGCCGTTTTCAGTGGCGTACCATTGCCACTCCTCCTCCGTTACCACATGATGACCGAGCACAACGGCCGTCTTGGCAGTCGACATGAAACTCTGGAAGAACACTACCTCACGGTCTGCGAGGGCGTCGACGGGAATAGTCCAGACATCGCAGCATGTGAGGGGATCAACGATGGCTTTTACGATAGCGTCACAATGGTGCATCATCTTTGCGCTGTCAAAGTTATCACAAGGAAAAACAGTGCCTATAGCGCCATGATAGCCCCATTTTTCCGTCCTTGAATTATATACATGATACTATGGAAAGCAAAGGAAATTTTGGCCTGCCCAATAGGTCTGGCGAATCGCCTCTTGACATTTTCCGCGCAATCTGATTTGTTTAGCATGCACTTCGGTTCAACAAACTCCTGTGCGCCGAAGGCAGGGGAAATAAAAAAGGGGAGGACTCCTATGATTAACATCTCTGTGTTAATACCTTTGTTGGCGTTAATAGCAGGTATCTTGATCTTGGTTATGCCCAAGATGCTGCACTACATTGTTGCCATCTATCTCATTCTGTACGGTATCGTCAGTCTCGGTCTCATTCGATAGGAGGCAGGAGGATACCATCGGTCAAGGGGTATTCGTGGCACTCCCCCGAGGCCTTCGTTACCTCCGAACTATGAAAATGATATATGGACCTCCCTCTCCCCGGTTCCATAAGGACGGGGAGAGGAAAAGAAGTAGTGAAGGGGTGCTGAGATCATGAAAATCGGAAAGAGTGATACCCTGCTTCATCCGATAGCCGTCCATTTTACCAATGCCCTGTTCCCGGTGGCGTTTCTTTTCCTTGTGCTCTCACTTCTTTTTCATCAGGATTCATTCAGGCAAACCTATTTCTATATCCTGGCATTGGCGACCCTCTCCAGCCCGGTTTCGTATCTGACAGGGATCGTTGACTGGAAGCAGAGATACAAGGGGGCAAAAACGAGCCTCTTTGCCAAAAAGATCCGCTCTGGGATAGGTCTGATGGTTGTGGGTGCCCTCTGCACCACCTGGTACGGCTTTTCTCCCGGCATAGTAGACGGCACGGGCCTGGCGAGAGTTGTTTTCCTGGCGTTGAACCTCTCCACGCTCCCCCTTGCCGTCGTTCTCGGTCACCTGGGCGGCAAGCTGGTCTTCATGGTACAGCGTTAGCGCCGTCAAGGGAAAACCGTACTAAGAATCCCTTTTGCTCATTCCCTGGGCCGAGGCACGAACGAATATCCTGATTCGGCCTTGACTATAAGAATGAGAGAACCATGGTTGATCCTGAGCCCATCGAACTCCCCATCGACGGCACCTTAGATCTGCATACCTTTCACCCCCGCGAGGTAAAAGAACTGGTACCAGAGTACCTTGCCGCCTGTCAGGAACAGGGGATCCTCCAGGTACGCATTATTCATGGGAAAGGCATGGGCGTGTTGCGGCGGACGGTCCACTCAGTACTCGCCCGGCTGCCCATCGTGGCCTCGTTTCATGTAGGTGGGGAAGGGGCAGGGGGGTGGGGAGCTACTATCGTAGCGCTAAGGCCGGCACAAAACCCATCGCCACGTGCGTCAGCATCGGATTAAGCCGCTTCTTCACGCCCTTCAGGAACCAAGTCTTTTATCCTCGCCGCCTTCACCAGGCCCCACGGACCGGTCATCATCATGTTACCCCCGGGTGCAGGTAAGGCATACGAAAGCCCTGTCTCCTTCATCATACCCCTCTTGGGGCCGGTGACGGTTATGGTTGTCGATGCGTCGGTCGGCCTCAGCAAAAAGGCCCCGTGCCCCCCATCGGCAAACACCTCTTCAGTGCCGACCGCTCCACGAGGAAATCTGATGATATAATCCCTCAAGCGCTGCGGAGTCAGCAGGGAGGTATGATGTTCGAGGATACCCTGCAACTCCCCCTCGATAATAAGGGCCATGATTGTGTGGCCGTTGCCGACATTCACGGCAACCTGAACCCCTTCATCATCACCCATGGCCCCCATGATTGCCGCGAGGGCGGTGTCCATCACCATGATCGTCGCCCCACCACTCTCTCGCTCCGCCCGAAGGGCGGCTGAGAGCATTCGGTGATAGTATGGGGGTATTGCTCCCTGAAGATAGATGAGCCCGGCAAACCCTCTTCCCTCCTCCAGTGCTTGCCGGAGGCAGGAAAACCTGAAGACCCTGTCGGATTCTCCTGGTGGGGCGCACCCGTGATCCTGCACGGCAATAGCGATGCAGGCTATCCCTTCTCCCTCATCCACGGCCCCTAAGATATCCGTTATAAACGGGATATCTACCTCGCAAAGCTCCACCTCATTACCGCCAAAGCCCGCAGGGCTTGCCTCCACCACCTCGATCCCCATCTCCCGCACCTGGTCGAGATCATCCCGGATGGTGTGGGCCGCCCCCTCGGTCATAGCGATATGATACCCTTGGCCGATATGCCTCCTCAAGACCGAACCGATCCTGCCGCCACCAATGGTATCACCATGGATAAAGAGGTGAGCGGCGATCCCTTCGAGCCTCTTGGCCCAGACGCGGGATGGGGAGGGTAGGACCAGTTGGGGGTTATTCTCTGCTTCTCTCCCCGCGTGATAAAGGAGGATATCCTGGGTCCCAGCCCCAATGTCGATGGCCAGGCAATGAGAAGAGGATGTCACTCTTCTTCCTCGATGGCCTCCAAATTCCCATCGATCCGATCCAGTTTTAACTTCATCTCGCAATAAGAACAGTAGACCTCATCCCCCTTCTTCGCATCCCCTTCTAAGGGGATCTCCGCCTCACAATAGGGGCAGTACGTCTCTCCTTTTGCCATGGTATCCTCCTGGTCCCTGGTATGGAGCAGTCACAAAGGTCTAAACCTTTGATTATGTATTATAACGTATTTTCCCCGAGAGCAAAAGTGCAAGGCTATCGCGGGCGCAGCCGAGGTGGTAGTGGCCCGTCGCAGGCGCTATTAAATCTTGCGATGATAGCCTTGAAGCGAGCATACCTTCCCCTTGCCGAGCCGATAGGCGGCGATGCCCTTGGCAGCGGCTGTAGCTGCGGCCAGGGTGGTGATGTAGGATATCTTGTACTTGATGGCGGTCTTGCGGATATAGGAGTCGTCGTACTTGCTCAATCTACTGCTGGGCGTGTTGACGATCAGGCTTATTTCTTTATTCATAATGCCGTCAACGATGTTGGGCCGACCTTCGTGCATCTTGAGGATGTGCTCAGAGGGGATTCCGTGTTCCGCTAAAAACGCGTGGGTCCCTTCGGTGGCCTGAATCGTAAAGCCCAGTTTGTGAAATTCCTCAGCCACGTGCAGTACGGCCGGCCGCTCCCGCTGAGCGACGGTGATCAGAACAGTGCCCTCCGTAGGGAGGCGCTGACCAGCTGCCTCCTGGGACTTAAAAAAGGCGAGGCCAAAAGAGTCGGCCAATCCCAAGACCTCACCGGTTGAGCGCATCTCAGGCCCCAAGAGGGGATCCACCTCCGGGTACATGTTGAAGGGAAAAACCGCCTCCTTGACCCCGAAGTGAGGAATGGTCTTGGGCGTGATATTCAGCTCTGAGAGTTTTTTGCCGAGCATGATCTGGGTTGCCAGCCGCGCCATGGGGATGTTGCAGACCTTGGATACCAGGGGCACGGTCCGGGAGGCCCGGGGGTTGGCCTCCAAAACATACACCATATCGCCGGCAATAGCGTACTGGATATTCATTAAACCGACCACGTTGAGCTCCATGGCGATCTTTCTCGTGTAATCAGAGATCGTGTTCAGGTGTTTCGGGGGAATGCTGATGGGGGGAATCACACAGGCCGAGTCCCCGGAGTGAATACCGGCAAGCTCGATATGTTCCATTACCGCAGGAACAAAGGCATCGGTGCCGTCGGAAACGGCGTCGGCCTCGGCCTCGATGGCGTTCGCAAGGAACTTGTCGATCAAGATGGGACGCTCAGGCGTCACACCGACGGCTGCGGCGACGTAGTGCTTGAGCATCTCCTCGTCATAGACCACCTCCATACCCCGGCCGCCGAGGACGTATGACGGTCGAACCATCAAAGGATAGCCGATGCGTTCGGCAACACCGAGGGCCTCGGCGAGGGTGCTCGCCATGCCGGATTCGGGCATGGGAATTTCCAATTGACGCATCATCTGGCGGAAGCGGTCCCGATCCTCTGCCAGGTCGATGACATCAGGCGAAGTGCCGATGATCTGCACCCCTGCCTGAGCCAGTTCATTGGCAATATTCAGGGGGGTCTGGCCGCCGAACTGGACGATGACACCCTCCGGTTGCTCCTTCTCGTAGATGCTCAAGACGTCCTCGACCGTGAGAGGCTCAAAGTACAGCTTGTCGGAGGTATCGTAGTCCGTCGAGACGGTCTCAGGATTGCAGTTGACCATGATGGATTCGAAGCCCTCGTCACGCAACGCAAAGGCCGCATGAACGCAGCAGTAGTCGAACTCGATGCCCTGGCCGATGCGGTTGGGGCCGCCGCCGAGGACCATGATCTTGCGCCGCGTGCTGACCGCAACCTTATCGGGGGCATTGTAGGTGGAAAAATAGTAGGCCGCGTTCTCCACACCGCTGACCGGCACGGGCTCCCACCCTTCCACCATGCCGAGCGCGGTGCGCCGCTCGCGGATCTGAGGCTCCGGGGTCACGAGCAGTTGCGAGAGATAGTTGTCCGCAAACCCGTCTTTTTTTGCCTGGATCAAGAGCGCGTCGGGCAGGTCCTTTCCCTTATAGTGGAGGATCTCCTCTTCGAGCGCGACGAGTTCCTTCATCTGCTCGATGAACCACGGCTTGATGTAGGTCACCCGATAAAGATCATCCACGCCAGCGCCCTTGCGCAACGCCTCGTACATGAGAAACTGCCGTTCACTCGATGGCTCAACCAGTAAGGTCATCAATTCGTCAAGGGTCTTCTCATGGAAGTCCTTGGCAAACCCAAGCCCAGAGCGCCCGATCTCCAGGGATCGAATGGATTTCTGAAAGGCCTCTTTATATGTCTTACCGAGGCTCATCACCTCGCCGACGGCGCGCATCTGGGTGCCGAGCTTGTCCTCGGCATCCGCAAACTTCTCAAAGGCCCAGCGGGCGAATTTGACCACCACATAGTCCCCCCACGGCGTGTAGTTGTTCAACGTCCCTTCTCGCCAGTAGGGTATCTCGTCGAGTGTCAGACCGGCTGCCAGCATCGATGAGATCAGGGCGATGGGGAAGCCGGTGGCCTTGGAGGCCAGGGCCGAAGAGCGGGAGGTCCTGGGGTTGATCTCGATCACCACCACGCGGCCGCTCTCCGGATCGTGGGCAAACTGGATGTTGGTCCCGCCGATGACCCGGATCGCCTCCACGATGGCGTAGGAGTACTGCTGCAGGCGTTGCTGGAGTTCGGGATCGATGGTGAGCATGGGGGCGGTGCAATAGGAGTCCCCCGTGTGTATCCCCATGGCATCGACGTTCTCGATAAAACAGACGGTGATCATCTGGTTTTTGGCGTCGCGCACTACTTCGAGCTCCAATTCCTCCCATCCCAGGACCGATTCCTCGACCAGGACCTGCCCGACAAGACTTGCCGCAAGGCCTCGGCTGGCCACAATGCGCAACTCCTCGACGTTGTAGACCAACCCCCCGCCAGTACCCCCCATGGTATATGCCGGGCGGATGACCACCGGATATCCGAGCTCAGCGGCAACCCGCTCCACATCCCCTACGTTATAGGCGATTTCGCTTCTCGGCATCTCGATGCCCAGCCGGTTCATGGTCTCCTTGAAGGCGAGGCGATCCTCGCCGCGCGTGATGGCATCGATCTCGACACCGATGACCTTGACGTCATATTTTTTAAGCACGCCCGTGCGCGCCAGCTCGGAGGAGAGATTCAATCCTGTTTGCCCACCGAGATTGGGCAGGATCGCATCGGGCCGCTCCTCTTTGATGATCTCCGCCACAGTTTGGAGATTGAGCGGCTCGATATACGTGACATCCGCCATCCCCGGGTCCGTCTGGATGGTGGCGGGGTTGGAATTGACGAGCACGATTTCGTAACCGAGCCCACGAAGGGCCTTGCAGGCCTGGGTGCCGGAGTAATCGAACTCGCAGGCCTGTCCGATGACGATGGGCCCTGAACCGATAATCATTATTTTCCGGATATCATCGCGTTTCGGCATGCGCAGGTTCCTTCTAACACCTAGTATGTTTTCTATTCAGCTCACTGTAGTCCAACCACAACAATGATCGCCAGGGCGAGAGGAAGCGGATAGTATGTGAGCATGAGATTGCATGAGAGTATAGGGAAGGGACCGTTGTGTGTCAAGGTCGAAAAATTCGTTCGGCCCACAGCCTTGACTATACCCAATAATGAAGCATATAGTACAGGCGGACGAGGAAAATTCGTGAGGGGGCACTGTTATGAACAGAAAAGAAAGACTTGAAGAGGAATTTGAGCTGGGTGCGGAAGATGAGGCCGTTCATGAGTATGAGGCACTCACCGACGGTTATCTCCACATCACTGCCACACTCATCGCTGATGAACTAGCCCTGCTGGCCGGAGACCGCACGGGAGTTGCCGTCGATCTGGGGACCGGCCCAGGGAACCTGGTCAGGGAATTGGCCCTCCGCTTCCCCCAGCTCCTGCTCATAGGGCTGGATATCTCCCTCCCTATGAGCAAATTGGCCAGAGATCGGCTTATGGCCGACGGTATGAACAATGTGGCGTTTGTGGTGGCCGATGTCCATCACCTCCCCTTTCGGGACCAGTCCGTGGCGATGATCGTCAGCCATGGATCGATGCACCACTGGCGTGGGATAAATAATGCCCTGGGGCAGATCAATCAGGTCCTCGCTGAAAAGGGCTTCGTCTATCTCAGTGATCTGAGACGCGATGCCCCTGATGAGATGGTGCAGAATATCGCCTCTCTTTTAAACGAAAAACAGGCCCGGGCCTTTTTAAATTCAGTACGGGCGGCTTATACCATCGAGGAGCTTGCGGCATTGGCCGCTGAGGCCGGCCTGGGCTATATGCGGGTGGAGCCGGAGGCATTCTCCCGCAGGACCGTTGCTCAAAACATCAAGAAATTGAGGGCGTCACCCATGAAGGGGTTGCGCCAGGACGCCCTCAACCTCCGGGTAGTGAGCGGAGGCGGCAAAGCATAAGGGGTTAAGGGCGTATGGACATAACAGTGCCACCCCACCCTGCCCTCAAGGCGGACATCAGGAAGGAGATGTGGGGGCGGATGGAGACCGAGGGGCTCTCCCCAGCCCCCCAGGGTACCATCCCCACCTTTCCCGATCAAAACAAGGCGGCCGAGAGGCTGAGAAGGCTGGAGATCTACCGAGGGGCCAGGACCATCATGGTCCCCCCGGATCAGGCCCAGCTGCAGGTCAGGATCAACGCCGTAATGGATGGCAAACAATTGATCATGGCAACCCCTGGCCTGCGCGACGGCTTCTACCTGCTGATAAAAGAAAAAATCAAGGCAAGAGATTGGAAGGTGGCGGCCCGCAGTTCCGGGGTGCGCAGATTCGGCAAGAGGCTCTCGACCACGCACCATGAGATAGGAACGGTGGATTTCATGGCCACCGGTGCGGTGGCTGTGGGTCTCCAGGGTGGAAGGATCGGCAAGGGGAGCGGTTACTTCGACCTGGAATATATGATCTTGCGGGAGATCGGCTCGGTGAACGAAGACACCCCCATCTGTGCCCTGGTGGATGATTGCCAGGTGCTTGAAGAGGTGCCGATGGAAGCGAAGGACGTCGCCGTGGACTTCATCTGCACCCCCACCAGGATCATCACCACAGAGAGGTCCCTTCAGCGTCCTGCGAAGATCCCCTGGGACCTGCTTGGTGAGAGGCCAATCAAGGGGATGCGCCCCCTCAGGGAGCTCAGGAAAGAGGATGAGGGGAACGATTAAGATTCACGGTCCTATCGGGATCATGATGTTTATCCTGGCCGCCGTCATGCTGGGCCAGGGGCGAGAGCCCTTTGCCACCTATTTCTACTCCTTTGCCTGGTGGTCCTATATCCTGGCGGCAGATGCCTTCGTCTATTGGCGGCGGGGTGAATCCCTCATCGTGAACAGGACCCGCACCTTCCTCCTCATGATCCCCCTCTCCATCTTCTGCTGGTGCATCTTCGAGGGCTTCAACTTCCGCCTGGGGAATTGGCATTACATCCATGTCCCCCATGAGGCTTGGTGGAGGTGGATCGGCTATGCCGTGGCCTACGGGACGGTCCTGCCGGGCCTGTGTGAAACGTATCATCTCTTAAAAGCGGCCCGGTTCTTTCAGTCTGTATCCGTAAAAAGATGGCAACCCGCTCCCCGATCCCTCCAGCTTATGAGCGCCGTGGGTGGGGTGTTTCTCCTCTCCTCGCTCCTCGTTCCCCGCTACTGCTTTTCCCTGGTCTGGATCGGCTTTGCCCTCCTTATCGAACCTTTTCTTTATCGCTCTGGGGGTGACTCACTCCTGCGGGATATCGAGAAGGGCGAGCTCACCAGGATTCTGTCCCTCCTGGCGGCGGGGTTGACCTGCGGGCTTCTGTGGGAGTTGTGGAACTTTTGGGCCCAGACAAAGTGGATCTACACCGTCCCCTTTTTCGAGCGGTGGAAACTCTTTGAGATGCCCCTGTTGGGATTTCTCGGGTTTCCCCCCTTCGCGGTGAGTGCATACGCCATGTACCGATTGTTCCTGCTGGCGATGCAGCGGAGCGGGATTTGGCAAAAAGGCATCCTGTGGTCCCTTATAACGCTCTTCTGCCTCCTCTGCTTTGCCGGTATCGATCGCTACACCGTCGTCTCCTTCAGCCCCTTGATCAGGGACCTGCCCGGGGTACAGGCGGCATGGAAGAATCGCATCCGGGATGCGGGGATGGAGAAGATCCAGGATCTTATCAGAGGGGGGGCGTCGGGCCTTGTCCATCTCGGTATCTCCCGCCCCGAAGCGGAGGAACTTCTTCGAAACGCAGAGATGATCACCTTGAAAGGAATGGGGGTGGAGAACTACCGCCTCCTTCGCGCCGCAGGGGTGGAAGACATCTCTGCGCTCGCCCGGCAAGATCCCGGGGGGTTATATGTGAGGGTACGCGAGATCGCCCTTCGACAGCACAGATCCCGCCGCACCCCCGACCAGGCCATTGTAAGGATCTGGGTACGGGAGGCGCAGAAAAGGGTCCCTTGAGCTACTGATGAACACTATGAGAGGAGCCGAGAGCCTGCGCAGGAGGTCCGAGATCAATACCTCATGAGGTGATGATGCGGGACGCGTGTTCATCTCTTTTCTCCTCACCGCGTTCCTGCTCCAATAACCCGTAGAGGGACTTGAGCAGGAGGTTCCAGCAAAAGGGGTTGGGCTCGAGGGGACTAAAGGGGACCTTGAGGCCGACGGCAGCGCTCACAGCCATGCGGGCTTCTTTCTCCTGCCCTTGCTTCCACACGATGTAGGCCGTCTCCTCCAGACGTCTCTTCCACAGCAGCCTCTGTTCCTCAGGGAAGAGTCCCTGAAGGGCATCCCGGTATATGGAACTAAGCCGAGCATCCTTCTGCTGGGGGGTAAGGACGATGTGGCTCTTCTCGGCCTCTCGGATGGCCTCGGCATACTGACCCAGATCCTCGGGGTTGAGGAACCATGAGGAGAAGGGTGCGATGCGATGCAGCGTGCCCGACTCCTTGAGGAGCCTGGGTCTATCCTTGAGTGTCTTCTCAGAGATATGGTGGTAGATGAGGGGGATGGAACCGTCCCAGGTTGCATCGCGCAACCCCCGCTCGGCATCGCCATATCCCGGGGGCAGTGCCTTTTTACGTCTCTGCGAGAGTTCGGCGGCCTCGTGCAAGAGGTGCACGCAGTATCCTCCGGGTGCCTCCACTACCGGAAACTCCTCAGAGGAGAGGGAAGCAGCAATAAACTCCTTTACACCCTTTTTGGTGAGGTCGGTGACCTCAAGGCGCTGGATCCCCTCCTGGTCGCTCACGATGCTGAAGTACACCCGCACCCCTCCCTGAGGACGGGGGCGCGCGATGACGAGGATCCTGCTGCCCGTGGAATCCATGGCGCCCACATACCCCTGGGGCGCTTCCGTTTGAAGGGGCCGTAATATCGGTTTCGCATGAACGGTCTTCTGCTCCCATTGCACCCCCTTCTGCCTTAAACGGTAGAGGGCCCTTTTGACGGCCTTGATGGCCCTCTTGTCCTGAAGGGATGCCGTCATCGCTTCGAGGAGGAGTGCGGTCTGAGGGGTGGGAACCCCTGCCAGGCCATCGATTAAAGGGATAACAAGAGCGGGTTCATCTTTCACATAAAAGGAGATCCTGTGCAGGATCTCCTCGGGCTTGGCCTCTTCGGCCTGGGCGGCCTCCACTTCCTGGAGGACTTCGCGCACCTGCTGTCTCAAGTGCGCATCTGCCTCATTGCCTTTCCCCCTTGCGCCCATATTCTCGCATCCTCTATCACTCCGTCACAGAGACTACCGTATACCCGGCTTTTTCAATCTCTTTGGCCAATGGTCCCACATCACACTTGGTAAGACGAAGATAATAGACCCGTTTTGTGCGGTTCTTGTGTGCAGACATGCCGACGCTGATAATCTCGCTTCCATGGTCTCTGATGAGCTTTGAAACGTTCTCAAAGGCATGAGGTTTTCCCCCCAAGATTACATCGATCCGGGAGCTCTCTTGCAAGATTCCCATGACTTCAATAAAGGCAGCGAGAATGTCAGCAACCGTGATAACCCCTACCAATTTACTGTTGTCCACGACAGGCATCCCCCCGATGCCGTGACGATAGAGGAGTTCAGCTGCCTCTTCAAGATTGGCCTCCGGTGAGATAGTAAGGGGATCTTTAATCATGATATCCCCTATCGACACCTGCTCGATGAGGGAGGCAAGATAGGCCCCGCGGATATCACTCTCAGTGATCCACCCGATCAACGCTCCCTCTTCGACGACCGGCAGGTGACGGATGGAGTGTTCTTTCATGAGGTTGACGGCGTCTACGATGGTGGCCTTTTTTGTGATGGTCACCAGCTTCTTGACCATCCGTTTTTTGACCTTCATTCCCTCACTCCTTAGGAGAACGCATGGTGTGGATCTTTTGGTTACTTACCATGTGCCATGTGAAAAAGCAAGGGGAAACTCCTCATGAGCAGATGCATCATTCCTCTTGCAGAAATTCACTAATCCGAGTATACATACAGTAAAGGGTCCTTCTTCCTAAAGGGTGAACCACGAACAATCGTTAGATCGGTTCACGGAATGAGAGGGGGGAATCATGCCACAGGGGGAGAACAGCCATACGGGGTTTATAAAAGGTCTTTCCCTTCTTCTTTTCTTCGTACTGCTTTTTCCCACCAACGCCTTCTTACAAGATAACAAGGGGATAGAGGAGTTGAGCAGAGACCTGGGGGATGAGGACCCCGTCGTCCGCTGGCAGGCGGCCAAGCAGTTGGGAAGGACTCAGGATGCCAGGGCAGTGGTGCCCTTGATAGAGGCATTGCGGGATACGGACGAAGGGGTGCGCAGGGAAGTCACGAAGGCCTTAGGGGAGATCGGAGATCCTCGAGCGGTAAAGCCGCTGGAGAAGATGCTCGAAGATACCGATGAGTTCGTACGCCTCAATGCCCTCGGGGCCCTGGAGAACATTGCGGGTGATGAGGCGACGAATCTGATCATCGCTGCGCTGAAGAACGCAAATCCCATGGTGAGGATGAACGCAGCCGCTTCCCTCGGCAGACGAGGGGACTCACTGGCTACCGGTCCCCTCGAAGAGGTCGCAGGGAGTGATGCCCAGGCCTATGTCCGCTTTGCAGCCCAACAGGCACTGGTACAGATCAGGGGTGAAACGATCGTGAAGACCCCTGAGAATCAAAAGGCGCGGACAAAGAGGGTCGCCGCAGATGAGAACATGGCGCCGCTGATTACCGAAATGGAACAGGTGGCTGCAAGGATCAAAGAGGAATACGGCCTGGTCCTCGATTACAAGAAATATGACGTCATGGACCTCCTGGACATCGAGGCGCGGATGCGGATGAGACACCCTCAGGATACCATCGAGAGCGTGCTGGGAAACCTCCTGACGCAAGAGGACAAGGAGCGAAACAGGCACCTCTTTGCGCCGAGGCAGTAAACCGCACCAAGATCGTCCTTTAGTCTAGAGACTTAGGCATACCGGGTAAATACGCGGATTGCTCCCCGAGTTCTCCCGTAACAGCGGGTAGGTGTAAAGCGGTGAGTGGTACATCGCCCCCTTTCAACCAGGGTGGCCTAGCACTATGGCGCTTGCCCCCCCATGGTCACCTATCGATAAAGCAGTAGGGGTCCCGGTCATGAAACACATCAAGACCGTGACTGTAGGTGACCGCCATACAGCCACCGCATACCGGCTGAAGGGAGCACGCTCGACACGCGCTGCTTCCTGCACGGTAGCGACGGGCGATCTCAGAGTCATAGATATCGGCGATGCCCTGCTCGTGGATGTTGCCGATAAGTGAGGGAAACTTCCGGCAGGCATGTACCTCCCCATCGGCGAGGAGTGAGATGAAGTTAAAGGCGGCTCCGCACCCAAAGCCCGTACACCCGCCAAAAGGCCCCATCTCCCAGGGAACGCTTCCACGCATACCAGGGCGCGAAGCTCATGCCCACCTACCATCCCGCCTTTCTCCTGCGAAACCCCCACTTCAAGCGTGCAGTGTGGGAGGACATGAAGGCAATCAAGGAGGAGTACAACAAGGGGTAGAAACTTAGCTTTGCAACAGAATGAAGGATGTACTTTCCGGCGATTGTGTGCTATAGAGGATATATCCTGTCCGAGGAGGGTGGACAGGGTCAGGGGTTGATGAGGATTAAGAGAAGGTAAACAGCCTTACCAATGCGAGGCCCAGGGGTGCAGTCCCGCACTGTTGCTCAGCAACATCTCCCGTATTACGGGACCCCGTTGTCAGAAAAAATCATATTGAGGTGCGGGGCCGACATTCAGTTTTTAAACAAAAAAGAGCGGGACGCTTTAAATAAATCAGAGAAGACGGAATGTGTCGGAGTGCGATCCCCTACCAATCGGATATTTTTATTATTGAGGGGATGTCGCTTCGTGACACATCCCATCTATAGAAATATCTAACATGGTAGGGGATCGCAGAGCGATAGGCATGAAAAAAGAGGGTTGGGGGAGATTGAAGGGAAGTAATGTAAGGGTCTCCCCAGGCCCTTTTTTGTTTGGAGGAAACAAGAGGAAGAAGGGTTGAAGGAAAGAAAATGTCATAGTTAAATCCTGACCAGAGGCTTTTTTCAAAGGGAGTCATAATATGGCGCAAATTCAGTTTAAAGGCAAATCGTTCGTTCAAAATCATCATCTGCTCGTCAAGTACCATGAGCTGATTCCGAAAAAGGAAAAAAGTCTCACCGACAAGATTAGCCTTCATGATAATCTTATCATCCACGGGGACAATCTGAAGGCTCTCAAGGCCTTGCTTCCGCTTTATTCCGGAAAAATCAAATGTATCTATATCGATCCACCATACAATACTGGAAATGAAAAATGGGCATACAACGATAATGTCAATTCCCCTATGATGCAGGAATGGCTTGGCAAGGTTGTTGACCGCGAAGACCTTACCCGTCATGACAAATGGCTCTGTATGATGATGCCACGCTTGAAGCTTTTGCGGGAACTGCTGCAAGAGGATGGGGTTATTTTTGTGTCGATTGATGACAACGAGGTCAACGGTCTGAGAATGCTGATGGATGAGGTTTTCGGTGCCGACAATTTCATAGCCTGTATTGTGGTGCAACTAAATCCGAGGGGGAGAACACTCGATCGATTCTTGGCAAAAACACATGAATACATATTACTCTATGCAAAAGATGCAGCTAAAGATAATGCTGTCAATCTTATTCCAAAAGAAGGCAATCTGCTAAGAACATATAATAAACAAGATGCAAAAGGCATATATCGTGAACTTGAACTCCGAAATAGAAATCCAGTATTTAATAGAGAAAACAGGCCAAATCTTTTTTTCCCAATCTATGTCAATCCAGTTACGGGCAAGGTGTCGCTTACTAAAGATATAAATTACTCTGTGGAAGCATTACCAAGGAATTCAAAGGGCCTTGATGGGTGTTGGACATGGGGGCGAGACAAGGTTGTTGCAAATATAAAGGAACTTGACGGACGCCAAGTATCTACTGGTACCTGGAGAATTTACCGCAAAGATTATTTGTATGATGAATTGGGTGAACTTGCAGCTACAAAAGCGAAAGCGTTGTGGCAAGAGAAAAACATTAATAATGAGAACGGTAAGGAAATTTGTAATGAAATTTTCGGCAAGTGTCCCTTTGACTTTCCAAAATCTCCTCATCTGGTGAAAAAGTGTATCAAACTTGGTTCTGACAAGAATGGTGTCACCCTTGATTCATTCTCCGGCTCTGGTACAACTGCTCACGCTGTTTTGGACTTAAACAAAGAAGATGGAGGCAATCGAAAATTCATACTCGTTGAATGTGAAGATTATGCTGATAAGATCACGGCGGAGCGAGTGCGGCGAGTTATCAAGGGCGTGCCAAATGCGAAGAATGAGAATCTCAAGAAAGGGCTTGGCGGAACGTTGAGCTATTTTGAACTTGGGAAAGCCATCGAACTGGAAAGTATCCTTTCCGGCGATCGGCTCCCAACTTATATGGAACTGGCGCGGTATATCTTCTATACGGCCACAGGAGAGGAATTTGACCCAAAGGCCATGAATGAAAAAAAGAACTTTGTTGGTGAAAGCGGGAATTACAAGGTCTATCTTTTCTACGAACCGGACATTGAAAAACTGAAAAATATCGCTTTGACTCTGGAACGTGCAAAGTCCATTGGAAAACCAGGGGAAAAGAGACGGCTTATCTTTGCGCCGACAAAATACCTGGACCAAGCCCACTTGGACGAACTGCGGATCGATTTTGCCCAGCTTCCGTTTGAAATTTACGAGCTTGCGCGGTGAGATATGGAGCTTAAAGAATATCAGATACGAGTATTGTCGGAGGTGAAGTCTTATTTCGAGCTTTTAGCTGACTGGCGGGGAAAAGCCGAGCAAATCCCGGAGGCTGAAATAGATTTTCCGGCCAAGGCATGGGAGAAAGCGGGGATACGGCGGAGCTACAGGCCCCGAAAAAACGGTATTGGTCAGGCCCTTCCAAACTTTTGCCTCAAGATACCCACAGGCGGAGGAAAGACCTTCCTTGCAGTCAAGATGATAGACCTGGTCAATATGGTCTATCGAAAGAAAAAGATAGGGCTTGTCCTCTGGATAGTGCCAACAACACAGATCTACCGTCAGACAATACAAAGTCTGAAAGACCGTGACCATCCCTACCGGCAGCATCTCGATATTGCCGGCGGAGGACGCACGGTTATCCTCGAAAAGACCGATCGCTTTTCCCCATTGGACGTTGAAGAAAATCTTGTTGTCTTGATGCTTATGCTCCCTTCCGCAAACCGCCAGACCAAAGAAACCTTGAAGGTTTTTAAGGATAGCGGCGGATTTCAGGATTTTTTCCCTGCTGAAGATGATATTGAAAAGCAGGAAAAGGTTTTTCAAAATATTCCCAATCTGGATACCTATCAGCAGGAAAAGGGGTTCTGGGGGAAACAGATCAAGACTTCACTGGGGAACACTCTTCGGACATTGTCACCGATAATCATCCTAGACGAAGGCCACAAGGCGTATAGCGAGGGCGCTCAAAATACATTGCGTGGATTCAATCCTTGCATGATTGCAGAGCTATCAGCCACGCCCTCTAAACAGAGCAACATCTTGGTTGACATTTCCGGCAGGGAGCTTCATCGCGAGGAGATGATTAAGCTTGATCTTCATGTGGTCAACAAGGTGAGCCCGGACTGGAAAGACAATCTGTTAGCAGGTGTAAACAAAAGGAATACATTGGAACAAAAAGCGCGAGAGTATGAAGCAAATTCCGGCGTCTACATACGCCCGATCTGCCTCATTCAAGTCGAACGAACGGGCAAGGAGCAAAGAAGGACCCGCTATATCCATTCTGAAGATGTTCGTGAACAACTCATAAAGACAATAGGGATTCCCGCCGACCAGGTGGCCGTTAAGACAAGCGAAAAGGATGAACTAAAAGAGGTTGATGACATCGGCGGGCTAATGAGCAGGGACTGCAAGATTCGCTATATTATTACCAAGCAGGCATTGCAGGAAGGGTGGGATTGTGCCTTTGCCTATGTTCTGGTTATCCTGACAAATCCTGCTTCTAAAAATGCCTTGACACAGCTTGTGGGACGCATACTTCGCCAGCCCGGTGCCCGCAAGACCAAGTTCAGAGAGCTTGATGAGAGTTACGTGTTTTGCTTTAAGCAGAAAGCAAATGAGTTGTTGACGAGCATAAGAGACGGTTTTAGCCGCGAAGGTCTTGGAGACCTGAGAAGCCAAATTATTCCAGATATGGAAGAAGACGGAGAGGGCGGAGAGCCGCCGGATCGTTTAATAAAAATCCGGGACCGATTTAAAAAGGCGGCAAGCAGCACTATTCTGCCGGTGTTTATGGTACGGCGTAACAGGAGTTGGAAACCCGTCAATTATAATATGGACATCGCTGCACAAATACCCTGGGATCATATTGATCTTGAGCCCGTCCGTTCGCTTACACTTTCCATATCCGAGGAAAAGGATATCGAGCATATTGCCACGCTTTCAGAGGACATCAAAAAAGTAATCGAGGAGAAAGAGACAATAAAACTGAAGGAAGGCGGCATTCGTGTCGATCCTGTTTTCATGACCCGTCAACTCTGCGATATTGTACCAAATCCATGGATGGCCCATGAATTTGCTCAGACTGTGCTTACACATCTGGCAGAAAAATATGATCACAAGCTGATTGCCAACAATTTTGTATTTATTATCGAGGAATTACGAAAGCAGCTTGATCGGGAAAAAGACCGGCTATCTGAGAACATCTTTCGGCAGATGCTTGAATCAGATCAGATGAGGTTTATAGTAATAGGAGAAAAATTTGATTTCACTTTCCCAAAATCGATCAATGTTAAAACTACCGCTAAAACACTGAATCGCAAGGACGGCCAGCAACTTGAATTAAGCCTTTTTGAATTCGTTCCCGAAGATGAGTTTAACGAAACCGAAAAGGCAGTTGCATGGTATCTTGAAGGGCAGAAGAGGCTTTTTTTCTGGTTCAGGAATCGATCTAGGCGTGACTATGCCATACAGGGCTGGCGAAAGCACAAAATCTATCCCGACTTCATTTTTACCGCTACGGCATCAGAAGGCAAGGATGATTACGACCAGGTATATGTAGTTGAAACAAAGGGGCTCCATTTAATAGGCAGCGAGGATACAGATTACAAGCGGAAGATGTTCTCTATGTGCACCAAGGAAGCTGAATCGAGAAGCTGGACAGAACTGGGCCTTGCGATGAAAGATAAAGTTTTACGATTCGAGGTGCTCGCTGAAGACGAATGGGAAGCGAAATTAAACGCAATGCTACAGCAATGAAAGCTCAAATTTCTTTCCATTTTCTTGATGCAAAAAATAGTACGAGGTGAAATTGGGGTCAAACCTACAAGGGGAACTTTGGGGACGTTGATTCTTAGGATGCATAACTTCTCTATCGAAATTGAGTCGATTCTATCAAGAGAAAAGCACTCTGAGAACCAACGTCCCCTACTGCCTCCCTTGATCGACGAACTGGGAAAACAGGTCACCGAACGCAAAGAACAGTCCGAAAGGCTGATGCAGTCTGTATTACGAGAGGCGTTTTCGCAATGAAAGTCTATTTTTCTGATATTTTTGATATCAGCCCCGATGATATTGAAGGATACGGTGCATTTAATATTTCCTTAATCAATGACCTGCCGTTATTTATTGATCCATTCTTGTTATTCAACAGTACTAATCCCGAGTATCAACGTTTGCATAAAGAGATACTCAGATACATTGCTTTCCTCCGGGACCGCTCTGTAGAGAAATCAGTCGATAAAGGTCTGCTTAAAAGTTGGTATTGCTTCCCTGAAGTTAAACAAACATGGCTGGGGTATAGTCAAATCGGCAACAGCGGGCGCGGTCCTGGAATAAAGTTTGCGAGTGCACTTAACGAAAATTTAAGAGGGAAGTTTTCTGATTTTGATAAAGAAACTGTATGCCGGAGTCCACACCTTGAAAAATTATGCTTAATCAAAGATAAAATCGGGCGAGATAATATCAGTGATTTCGTGACGAACCTTATTAAGGGTTATCTGCTTCGATATACCCAATCATTTGCGCATAGATTTATTGATTCTTCTAAGCTGAAGATTTTTACAGTTGCCCATGTCGAATTTAATTATGAAACAACTTCTTGGATTTCAGGACGTTTTCACCTTCCGCTTAATATAATATATTCTCAAAAAGAAGATTATGTTTTGCTGGCGCCCAAAGATCTACTGACGAAAGATGATACGTGGATAAATAAGAATGATTTAGTTAACAATTTTCATGATATTGTCTCATCAGTACCAAACGATCAATTACGATCGCAACTTAATTTCTATTTTACATCGAATTTACCGGCACCTGAATTTACCAAGAAGGGGAAAGAAAAGAAACCACGTAAGAGTGATATAGCTGCTGCTGTAGGCGCTGTCATAAAGGCTGATCCTACATTTCTCGATTATTACATTAAATATAAGGAAGATCATGGCGAAAAAGCTAAGTCTGTAAGCGAAGAACATGTTCAGGAAGTTTACAATCTTTTTGTTTCAGAACTTGCAGCTTTTATAATGCGTCTGTCTGAAATAACTAAATTTTATGAAAAAGATGGAAGCACTCTCTCTGATAGCTATGAACGTGTCTTGTTTCTGAAAAATTTAATAGAAAATAAAGACGGATATCGTATTTTTTATGTCAAAGGCGAACCTATTAAGCGCGAGAGCGATCTTCAAATAATGTTTCGCTTAACATGGTTTGCCTCTCCTGATGATGTAACGCGTGAGGCAAACGAAGGGCGTGGACCTGTTGATTTTAAAATATCCAAAGGTGCTTTTGATAAAACCTTGGTCGAGTTTAAATTAGCATCCAATACCAAGCTCGCACAGAATCTGCAAAACCAGGTTGAAATTTATAAGAGAGCCCATGATACCGATAAGGCAATAAAGGTCATATTATTTTTCTCAGCCGAAGAAGAGTTGCGCGTGAAAAAAATCCTTAAGACCTTGGAGCTTTCTGATGAAAAGTATATTGTTCTAATAGATGCAAGAAAAGATAACAAAGTATCTGCTTCAAAAGCTAAATGAAAAATGCTTGGGGGGAGACTAGGGGGAACTTTGGGGACGTTGGTTCTTAGGATGCATAACTTCTCTATCGAAATTGAGTAGATTCTATCAAGAGAATTCACCTTATCTTAAATGGTGCACTTTGAAGTAGTTTTCAAAGGAGGTTATAGCAATGAAGAAAAATCTACTCTTAGTTGCTGTGATGCTCGTAACTTCTGGCGTGCTGGGGGTTGCACTATCTCAATCTGAACAGGCTGTAGTTGATTACTCCAAAATCTTAGGGAAGAAAAGAATAGATGTTGAAAAGATTATTGGACAAAGTCATAAGACAGAGAGAGATAGAGATGTTTATGCTGACCTAAAAGGTTTATCTCGACTTAATAAAAGTTATGAAAGCGATCCAAAAGTTATTTGGTGTGATTATCAAATTAACGGATATATTGTAAGTATTGCTTATTATGATAACAATTGGAACCTTTATAAATCATCAGAAGAAAAATTTTATCGAGATAGAGCATATCGCATAGAAATCAACTTTAAAAAGAGTCAGTCTAAGGAATATTTATTAAAAGCTATTGGTTTTAATAATTTGGATAACTTATTAAAAAGACATCCTGGCCGACAATGGGTAGGTAATTCTTGGGTATGGAATTCAATTTTTGGTGAAAGCAATAGTTTAATAGAAACTTATCCTTATGGATTCGGAGGTTGGAATAAGACTATTACAATAATAGGGCCATCTGGTTCTAGTGTTTCAGTTATAATTGGAGGTGATGTAAATAAGCTGTAGGGGGGCAAGGAGGGGGCAAGAGGGGTCAAATCTTCATTCGTTACACTTTACATGATTGCACAGCAAGAGGTTAGAGTGCACGAGGGGAACGTCCTTGAAAACGTTCCCCTTATTGTCTTGAGGGGTTATTGTAGAAGGCTTCTATACCTCGTCAAGGCCGATATAGCATTACCTCAAACACCGCGAATGGTGTTCGAGCACTGTTCCCAGCCTGGACCGCCAAAAGAGGTAATTGTGTTCGGCATTTCCATTATACGGCTGCGAGAAACCGCACTTATACCTTCTCCACAGCCAGCGGCATGAAGGTCGTATCTTCTAACGACTTGGTTGCAAACAAAATACAGGCTTGAATATCTTCCTGGGTCAACCCTTTATATTCACCGATGATTTCTGCTACGGTCGCGCCATGTGCAAGCAGATTCAGAATACACTCTACCGTTAACCGTGTTCCCTTGATGACCGGTTTGCCAACCATGACCTTAGGATTGACTGTAATTCGCTCAAGTAATGCTTGGTCATTCATACCCTGGTAACCTCCTCTGAATAGTATACACCAAATGCCCACGTTTCAAAAGCATTCTTCTAAGTTAGGCTCTAGACGACGATAACAGAGGACGCTTTATATTCCCCTCGTTAAGAGGAAAAGTGGACAAGAGACAAAGAATTGCAAAAAACTATCTGAGCAACCGGGAGTGGTGTTCGAGGATGTTTCCTATTCTTGAACGCCAAAAGAGGTAATTGTCACTTCCCCCCCTAAATCATCAGCTCTGCGGGTAAGGATACAGGGCACGATCGTACCGTGATCCGCCGTTCTTCCTCTCCCCTGCTCCACAACACCGTCACCTCCTCATCCGAGGGGGCATCGCTGTACCTCACACAGATGGAGGCAGCCCGTGTAATGTCCTCCACGATCCCGCCATACGGGATCAGGCACAGGGGACCGGGATGTCCCTCCACCGTGAGCAGATCATCTCCCGGGGCAACCATTCCCACAATCCTTTCGTTGTCCTGTGCATGCCTCCCCACGATCAACTTCACCGCAGGGGAAAGGCGGAGGTGGCGACCGATCTTCAGGAGCTCTATGTCCTTGATCTGAAAAGGGTCTTGATTATTAAAGAGGTCACGCAGGCGGCGGGAGAAGATCGGATCGGTGAGGAGGCAGCCCCCGGCAGGGGAGAGATACTCAGTAATGTGGTATTGCTCGGCCAATGCTATTTGTATCTTCCGGGAGCGACCTTTGGTGTCTAGGAGTTTTTCCCTCTCCACCTTTCCTTCCTGCTCCGGGATGGTCTCGGGAAGCAGCTGGGCGCTGAGCGGGCGCAGGATCAATCCCTCATACCCCGACCCCCGTTCCACGACCCGCAAGGAAGCCTTGTTCTGGGACATGGGGCGTTGTCCCAACACCTCGCCGGTAAAGAGGAAATCAGCCCCTCCTTTTTCCATCACCCTCCCCGCCTCTTTGAGCATGAGCATATGACAATCGATGCAGGGATTCATGTTGTTGCCGTATCCATGCGGGGGATTACGCAGCATGGCAAGATGGGGCTCGGTGATATCCAGGACCTGCAGGGGGATACCCACTGCCTGGGCCGCCCGCTCCGCGCCTTTGGAATCAAAAAAGGGGGTGACGAACGAAACCCCTTGTACCTCGATCCCCTGTTCGAGGATGAGCCGGGCCGCCAAGATGCTGTCAAGCCCCCCTGAGATGAGTCCTACTGCCGTGGTCATTGCCCATTCCCCACGAATCGGATGACACGTTCCTCGAACCTCCTGTTGAGACCCGCAGTGTTCCCCGGGCTGCTGCCGAAGACCTCGTGCCAGACGTCATCCCGCTCCATACAGAGATAGATAAAGAGGTCCTCTGCGTAGGCCCGCAGCCACGATACCATCCGCCGGTACATCGCCACCCTGATGGGCTTGAGATAGCGTAATTTGCCATCTTCACCCCGGATCAATTCGCCGGAGAATATCCTTGAGAAGGGGAACCGCTCTTGAGCTATCTGTTTTATGGCGGGGGGGCAGCGCAGCGCACCGAGACTCACCCAGATGATCCTGCGAGGGTCGATGTGCTCAAAGAGGAGATCCAGCACCCTGCAATAGTCATCCTCCCATCCCGGATAGTGGAGAAGGGGGTCAAAGTGAACCCCCAGGGCATACCCCGCATCAGCGCAGCGCAGCGCCGCTGCCAACCGCTCGCCCAGAGGGGCGGTTAGATGCTCTTCTCCCTCTATGATCCGCGAAGGGTTGAGGGACCAGGAGCACACGGTCCTTCCCCCGTGGTCCAGGGCCAGGAGGTGATCTACCTCGGTAGCTTTGGTCTTCAGCTCCAAGATCGCATTTCGCTTTGTTGAGAAAAAGGGGACGGCCTCATCGGCAAAACGGACGATCCCATCGAGGACCAGGCTATCCCCCAGCTCCCCCGTGCCGAACCTGAAGATCCGATGAGGGTAGGCGTCCAGGACCTCCTCTATCTCCCGGAAGATCTGTGCGAACTCCGGATAGAGGGTCACGCACGGGTTATTCAAATAGCCCTGGAGGATACAATACGAGCAATCCATCGGGCAATTGGTCATGACGTTGATGATCCGATAACCGCAGCAGATGTGCCCCCTGGTCCCCGGGCAGTTCTTCACCAGTCGTCCCGCGGCGGGACGGATAAGGAGGATCCGCTTACCCGCGCCACAGGGGTCTGCGTGGTACGAGAGCGTTTCCTGAATCAGCCCGTCGAGATCTGCGCGAGCATGCCACGGGAGATGGTCGAGGCCCTGCCTCACCCTTTGAACAACGGGATGGGTCTCCAGAGCAGGATCCACATAGACCTCTTCGAGCGGTAACATTCCCTATCTCCCCTGCAAACGCGTGATGATCCGGGGGGGAAGCCCATGGCGATTGGCCTGGCTCACTGTTATAACCTCAACATCATCTCGTCGCCTGATGGCTTCGGCAAAGGGTTCCCTGCCCTGGTGGATGACACCGAGGAGGTGCCGTTCATCCTGATCGAGGACCCGCAGGACCATCTCCTGAAATTGCCGGGAGAAGAGCTCCATTTTTCCGATCTCGTCTATGACAACGAGCTCTTTTGCACGCAAGGCCCCCTCCAGGGCCGGCAGGACCATGGCCTCAAACAGGGCGATATCCACCCCGTATCTCCCTACCCGATGCCTCCCGCCATAATCGATGTGCGCTAAAACCCCTTGTTCGCCATCCAAGGTCCGCAGGGAAAACCCGACCCTGCACCCTTCCCTTCTTATCTCTTGGGTATAGAATCCTCCTGCACCGAGCTCTATCCCAGAGAGTACCTTTTGGATAATCGTGGTCTTGCCGACGCCGGGCGGCCCGGTGAGCAGGAGCTTCATCGAAGGGCGTCAGACGGGGATAGCCCCGAGGATCCCGAATGTCAGAGGTCGCCGGGAGGAGAAGGCAGCCCTTAGAAATAACCCCTCAGCTCCTCGCACAGCCGCTCCGGCTTCTTGTATCCGATCGACTCCCCATGGAGCTTCTCAAAGTAACTGACGTCGCTGGCCCCCACCGGGGGCAGCAATCTCCTCGACACCATCCTGGCGTTTACCCAAAAGGAGTCATCACCCCCGTATTCCCCTGAGTAAAGGCTCAGGTTGAAGCTATAGTGATTGAAATCGTGGAAGTACTGGAAGACCTTGAGTAACCCACGGGAGAAATCCCTGAGGTCCTGATCAGTGAGATCGATGATGGAGGTCCGCTCCCTGACGACGGCCATGATATCCCCAAACCCGAAAGGGGCATAACTCGCCAGCCACACGGTATTGCCGACAGCCCCAATATAACGCTCACCACGTTCCTCTTCCGTAGCGATCAGCTCATCCCAAAAGATCTTGCCCCCTTGCTGCCGGTATTCCCTCCCCCGCTGGATCATCTCCCCTTGGTAGTGCGTGGGCAGTTCACCCGCGATGATCTGGAGGTGGGGATGGATGATACTCCCCCCCGACATGGGAAGGTAGTTCCAGTTGATGGAAAAAAAGCGCGCTGCGGGATCTACCTCCAGCAGCCTGCGCAGGAAGACACAGGCGGTTGAGAAGCCGTTGAAGAGCTGCTCCTCGACAAAATCGGCAAGAGAGACAGAGTGTTGGTGGGTAAGCACAACAACGGCACAGTATTGATCAAAGGGGAGCCTGTTGGGCAGGACGCATACCTCGCCGAAACAGAGTCTCCCCCCCTCGATGAAATCATCCGCGAACCGAGGGGTGACCTTTTCCACGGCGTCGGGGCAAAAGGGACACACGATATCCCCTGTCTTTTTCAACATCTCATCCATATCCAAGGTATCGAGCTTTTTGATGGGGAGGTCGAGGACCCTAGCGGTCCTCTTCGTCAGGGGGTCCCACCTCGTCTCCAAGGTTAAGGTCTTCTCCTCGTATCCCGTTCTGGGATCCAGGATCTTCGCGTGTTGCAGCCTGTTCTTAAACTCGATTCCCACGGCTCAACTCCCAGGCAAGATTCAGTGGTCAGATAACAATCTAACAGGGCCACACAGGGGTGTCAAGGTTGGCGGATGAAGGGCCCAAACATGCTGCTGCCTATTTTCACATTGACAACGCCCCCCTTCTCCCTTAGAGTTATGGTGAATAATTGATAAGGAGCGATAACGGTGATTCCGCGGTACACGAGAGAAAAGATGGGAGCGCTCTGGAGCGAGGAGCATAAATTTCAAACCTGGCTCAAGGTGGAGATCCTGGCCTGTGAGGCCTGGGCAGAGCTGGGCGAGATACCCCGGGAGGCCGTGCAGCACATCAAAGAGCGGGCACACATTGATACTCAACGCATCGAGGAGATAGAGCACGAGACCAAACACGACGTGGCCGCCTTCGTGGGCCAGCTGGAAGAGACCGTTGGCGAGGCGGGGCGGTATATCCACTTCGGGCTCACCTCCTCTGATATCGTCGACACCGCCCTCTCCATTCGACTGCGGGAGGCAGCGGGGATCATCATCGCGGACATCGATGACCTCATGGAGGCGATCAGGGAGCAGGCCTTAGCCCATAAAGAAACGATTATGATCGGCCGGACCCATGGGGTGCACGCCGAGCCCATCACCTTTGGCCTAAAGATGGCCCTCTGGTACGAAGAGATGCGCCGGCACCGAGAGCGAATGGAACGGGCCAAGACAACCATCAGCGTGGGCAAGGTATCGGGGGCCGTGGGCACCTTTGCCAACGCCCCCCCTGCGGTAGAAGAATATGTCTGCAAAAAACTGGGGCTCAACCCCGCTTCTGTCTCTTCACAGATCATCCAGCGGGACAGGCATGCCGAGTTCTTCACGACCCTGGCGCTGCTTGCCTCCTCCATAGAAAAGTTCGCCGTAGAGATCCGCCACCTGCAACGCACCGAGGTTATGGAGGCCGAGGAACCCTTTGCCGAAGGCCAAAAGGGCTCTTCGGCCATGCCCCACAAGAGAAACCCCATCGGGACGGAAAACCTCTCGGGGCTGGCCCGGCTGGTGAGGGCCAACTCCCTCGCCGCCATGGAGAATATCCCCCTCTGGCATGAACGGGACATCAGCCACTCCTCGGTGGAACGGGTCATCGCACCTGACAGCACCATCCTCGTGGATTATATGCTTGCTCGGCTCACCCACATCATCAGGGGGCTGGTGGTATATCCCGAGCGGATGAGGAAAAACCTTGAGTTGACCAAAGGGCTCATTAGCTCTCAGCAGCTCATGCTGGCCCTCATCAAAAAGGGGGTTGCGCGAGGAGATGCCTACCACTGGGTGCAGCGCAATGCCATGCGGGCGTGGAGGGAAGGAGAGGATTTCCGGCAATTGGTCCAAGAAGACGCGGATATCACCCGTACCGTGAACGCGAAAGAGATCCGGGGTATTTTCGACTTGAACATCCACCTCAAGTATGTTAATGATATATATAAGCGGGTATTCACGTCAAACAGGGGTAAGGAAGGAAAATAGCAATGTCCGGGCGTGTCATCACCCTCATAGTGCTCATCGCCATTGTCCTTACATACGTCCTGTACAATACCCAGCCAGTAGGGGTAAAGTTCCTCTTTTGGGAGGCCGAGGTCTCCAAGGCCTTGATCACCCTCGGATCATTTCTGGCAGGGACCATCCTGGGATTCATCATCGCCAAGATAGATCAGTACACCAGAGAGAAAAGCAAGAAGCGCTCTAAAAAAGGCTCGTGAAAGAAGGGAGGTGAGAGAAATATGGCAGCCTTGGCACTTATTATTGCCATAATCGCCCTGTTCTTGGCCTTCTTGGCCTATCAAAAGGTGGGGGGGCTCGGCGATTTGAAAAAACAGACCGAAGTCCTCACCCAAATCGGTGATGCCATCATTAAGGCCACCAACTCCCTGCGGGAAAAGACGGCCGATGTCCTGGACAAGCTGGAGGCGGGCCTGAGGGCTCGGGAAGCTCCCAAGGCCGGGACCAAAAAGGAACCGCCCCCGCCAAAGGAAGGGGAGGGATTGTAACGATATCCCAAGGGTGTGAAGGATAACCGAGCTTGGAGATAGAGAGGGCCTATTCGCGCAATAAAGAATAGGCCTTTTTGTGTCCTTTGTGCCCCCGCGTAGGTCAACAACAGGACCGGTGCACCATAAGGGGCCTCATGGCCACCAGCCAGCCCCTGGTGTACCGAAAGGCAGAAACACTGTTCTGTATCGAAGGGGAAAGGGGAGATAACGCCGGGTGAAGGAACACAGTAGGGAGATCATAAAAACAAAGATAGTCTGCACCATCGGCCCGAGCAGCAGCGACCCAACCATCATCGAGGAGATGATCAAGGAGGGGATGGATGTGGCCAGGCTCAACTTCTCCCATGGGGATCGCCGAGGCCATGAGGAAAAAATCACCCACGTGAAGCGGTTGAGCGCGAAGATGGGCAGACCGGTGGCCATCCTCCAAGACCTCGGTGGGGGAAAGGTACGGGTGGGGGAGATCGAAGGGGGAACCGTATTGCTGGAGACCGGCGCAACCATCTCCCTGACCACCAAAAACATCAAGGGAAATGCGAAAAAGATCGCCGTTACCTACCCTGGGCTGACACACGACGTCAAGGAGGGGGATACTATTCTCCTGGCGGATGGGACCCTCGAACTCCAGGTGATATCGGTTAAGCCCCCGGAGGTCACGTGCCAGGTAGTGGTGGGAGGAGAGCTCGGCTCCCATAAGGGGGTCAATATGCCCAGCGGGGAGCTGCGGACCAAGACCCTCACCGATAAGGACAAGGAGGATCTCCTGTTCGGTGTGCACGCAGAGGTAGATCTCATCGCCCTCTCCTACGTCAGGGGGAGCGATGACATCCAAGAGGCCAAGGAGGTCTTGAGATCTCAGCATGCCGATATCCCCATCATCGCGAAGATCGAACGGCAGGAGGCCTTAGAACATATTGAAGAGATCATGAACGAGGCCGACGGGATTATGGTGGCCAGGGGGGATCTGGGCGTAGAGACACCGTTGGAAGAGGTCCCCTTGGTGCAGAAGGACCTGATCAAGAGGGCCAACAGCCTCGGAAAACCCGTCATTACCGCCACCCAGATGCTGCGGTCAATGGTGGAAAGCCCCCGTCCCACCAGGGCGGAGGCGTCGGATGTGGCCAACGCCATCTTCGACGGCACCGATGCCATCATGCTGTCGGAAGAGACCGCCATGGGAAGGTATCCTGTTGAGGCGGTGAGGTTCATGGTGATGATCGCCGAGGCGACGGAGAGGCGTTTCCCCCATGAAACCTTCCTCCCCCCCGATCCGTATCAGAAGGGGGAGATCGCCGATTCCATGAGCCATGCCGCCTGCCAGTTGGCCGAGGACCTGGGGGTGGCTGCCATTATTACACCGACCCGTACGGGAAGGACGGCCCGATTGGTCTCCCGCTACCGCCCCCGCTATCCCATCCTCGCCTTCAGCCCCAAATCCGCCACCGTCAGGCAGCTCATCCTCTCCTGGGGTGTGCACCCCATCCTGGTGCCCGAATTCACCAACGTCGATGAGATCGTGGGCAAGGGGATCACCGCCGCCCTCCAGCAGGGTTGGGTAGCCAAGGGTCAGCGGGTAGTGGTCACCGCCGGGACCCCCGTAGACCTGCCCGGGACCACCAATCTGATCACCGTGGAAGAACTCTGACGATCAGGTGGTAGAACAGGTAAGGAAATCGGCGTTCAGGACGAAACGGGCGGTGATAGCGGCCTTGACGGCCAATTGCCTCATCGCCCTCATGAAGTTCACCGTCGCCATCTTCATCAACAGCTCCGCCCTGTTGGCCGAGGGCTTTCACTCCCTGGCCGATACGACCAACCAGTTCTTTCTTCTGGTGGGGTTGAAGCTGAGTACTCGCCCTCCTGACCGAATTCATCCCTTTGGCTACGGCAAGGAACGCTATTTCTGGGCCTTTGTCGTCTCCCTCTCCATCTTCATCATCGGGGCCGTCTTCTCCGTATACGAGGGGATCACCAAGATCATCCATCCCGAGCCCCTGAGACACCCGGGCTGGGGATATCTGGTTCTCACCCTCTCCTTCTTCTGCGATGGTTATTCCTGGAGCATCGCCTTCCGAGAGTTGAAAGGTACCATAAAAAGACGGGGGGTCTTCAGGACCATCCGTGAGTCCAAGACACCGGCGATCTTCATCATCTTTCTGGAGGACTCCGCCGCCATCTTCGGACTCTCCATCGCGCTGGGGGGCATCCTCCTCACCTCCTTCACCGGAAATCCCGTCTTCGACGGGGCGGCCTCCATCATCATCGGAATCATCCTGTCCCTCGTGGCCCTGATGCTCTTCTATGAGACCAAGAGCCTCCTGATCGGAGAAGGGGTGTCGCAGGCCGATCTGAGGAAGATCAAGGCGGCCATCGCCGCCGTGCCCGAGGTAAAGGAGGTGGTGAACATACTCACCATGCACCTCGGACCTGAGGATATCCTGGTCAACACCGACATCAACTTTGCGGACGGCCTCAGCACGGATCAGGTGGAGGAGGCCATCGACAAGGTGGAGCGGGGCATCCAAGAGGTCGTGCCTGCGGTGAAGAAGATATTTGTCGAGGCCGAATCGCTCAAGAAAACCCGGAAAAGTCGAAAGAAAAGGGTGAGGAGGAAACGACGATCCTGAGCGCTTATCAAAAAAAGCCGCCCACGAGGGACGAGGGTTCGAGGATTCAAGGGTTCAAGGATTTAAGGGATTTATTGTTTAACTCGAATCCTATCCCTATAGAATTAATGATTTTTAATACTAAGAAAAGGGAAATGAGACTACGAAAAACATATGGATTTTAGCTTTAGTACTGTTATGTTTCGCGTGTTCTCAACAAAAAAATTCAATAACTGGGGAATGGGTTTGGGAAAAAAATAGTCAGGAAGCTACATTTTTCGTATCTATTACGAAGGAAGATAACTCCTATTTAGGAAGTTACTGCGCAATTACCCTGTCTGGCGCAAAGATTGACTGTGATGGACCAGGTGATCCTCCTTCATTCAAAATTGAGAATGTACAAGGAAATGAATTAACTGTGGACTTTATAGCGAATTTTAGCAGAACTACCGGTAAAGTGAAGATAAGAATCGAGGGTGATAAAATGTACTGGGAAGTGGTCCAAGAACCAGAAGGTGAATGTTATGCCCCTGAAGTTGCTATATTAAAGCGTTCTAAGAAATAAACATTCTTCTTAAAAAAGAGAAAGAAAAAGGGGAGTTTATTATGTAATTCCCGTACCCTCTTCGTCGCCCCTACGCAATACCTCTTTTGTTGAAGGAGGACAGAGGAGATTTGAAATGTATCTGCGTAGAAAAAAACGCACACAGCCCCCGGATTCATCTCAGGTATGCAAAGCCTGAGGACCCAAGGGCCTTCTCTATGGCAGCAATCTCGAACCCCTGAACCCTCGAATCCTCGAACCCTGGAATCTTGGAACCCTTTATCTTGTGATGTACTTAAAACAGAGCTTGAGATGCCCCTTGGACAGCTTCTGCGTCTTGCGACTCACCCCGATGCAGAGGGCGAAGGAGATGGGTAGGGCAATAACAAGGGGGTCTATAAACTGCACCTTCCATAGCCAGGAGGTGGGCGGGAAATCCGCCACCAGGTTTGACGTGCCGAAGAGGACCTGACAGATCCCGAGGGCAGCAGATCCCTGGCTGTGGAACAAGATCATCCAGACAAAGCTCATAGAGAACCCCCCCACCATGCTCGCGATGGCCCCTCTTTTGGTCACCCCCTTCCAATAGAGGCCCAAGAAATACAGCGGTAAAAAAGAGGCAGCGCACAGCCCGAAAAAGAAGGCGACGGCACGGGCAACGATGCTGGGCGGCAGCACGAGTCCCCAGAGGACGGTGGCGATGATGGCGAGGGCTATCCCCGCCTTAGTGGTGAAGATTTCGTCTTTCCGTTGAAACCCCATGGCCTTGCCGTAGAAGTCCCTCCCGAGGGAGGTGCCGCCGACATGGAACTGTGAGCTTAAGGCAGCCATAGAGGCCGCCAGCATCCCCACCAGGAACAGGGGACCAAACCACCAGGGCATGATGGTATCGATATAGAGGGGAATGATCTTGTCGACATTGCCCCCCGCCACGGCTATGGAGATCTCGCCGAACCGCTGCACGAAGAGAGCGTTGGTCAAGGGGCCGACGGTGAGAGAGGCCCCGGTCACGACCAGGATGAAGATCCCCCCCACCAGCACGGCCCGGTTCAACTCCCGGTCCGAAGGAACCGTGAGAAACCGCACCACGAGCTGAGGCTGAGTCAGGGTACCGATTCCCACACCGTAGATGATGCTGGAGCACGCGATCCACCACAAGGGACTCCCCAATTTCAGTCCCGCGGTCCACCCCTGAAGCCCCTCAAGGGCCAAGCTCTCCGGGACGAGGGGGGCGATCGCCGTCAGGGCCTGATGGGCGGGAATGATCCCGCCGAGGAGGTAGTAGGTCAAGAAACAGAGGATCACCATCATGCAGAATATAACGACACCCTGAAAGGCATCAGTATACATCACGGCCTTGATCCCTCCCATAATAATACAGAAGGCCAAAAACCCAGAGAAGGCGAGGAGACTCACGGCATAGGGGATGTGGAGTGAGACCTCAACGAATCGTGCGCCCCCGATGAGAACCGCGGCCCCATAGATGGGGATAAAGGCAAAGACGACCATACCGGCAAAACCCTGGATGAAGCGGGATTGATACCGCTCACCCAACATTTCCGGAAAAGTCTGGGCATTGAGGGCTAACCCCATGCGCCGAGTCCTCTTGCCGAAGAAAACGAAGGCGATGAATATCCCAATCACGATAGTGAAAAAGCTCAACCACAGCAGAGAAAACCCGAATAAGGCGGCAGCCCCCCCAAACCCGATAATAGCCGTCGTACCGAAAAAGGTCGCCCCATACGCAAGGGCAATCACACCGGAGGGCATCTCCCGCCCGGCGATCATATAATCGGAGAGCGTGCGGGTCCTCCTGCGCCCCTTGTATGCAAGGTAGCCCACGACGATGAGATATACGATGACGGCACCGATGTTGATGTAGAGACGCATTTCCTTTTCCTAATCCTGGAGTTATCGCCGCCGCCGGGGCCTCCTACCCTTTTTCACCCGTCTCCCCCTTTTAGAACTCCGCACCCGGGTGGTTTTCCTCTTCCTGCCCATGTTCCAGGTGATCAAACCATAGATGACGCAGAGTAGGGAGGCGAGGAGCGATCCGATATAGGCGCATGCTATCTCAGGGCTGGCAAAACCCAACAGGACCGCACCTCTTTGAAGCACATCTGTGAGCTCATTCATCAACTATCTTCTACCCTATGTGGTCTGAAAAATCAAAAGGGGGATACTCACTTGCTCGATGACCATCCGTGGTAATTGCCCATGATGCATGGATTAGCCAGTACTATATTTACGTAAGGATCTGCCAGATCAAGCCCAAGAGGCCAGCCAGGAAGAAATTCCCTTCCACCAGGGCCTCAAAACGCCTGCCGGGATGAAGCCACTTCCGCTCATATGCCAAGAGGCAGAGGGTCGACGAGAGGACCGTGAGAATGAGGAGGTATGCGAATGGTCCAACCGCGCCCGAGAGGGGGGCTGCAATGAGGAACAATCCTGCAAAGATGGCAACACCCTTCAGGAGCAGCAGGGTCCTCTCCTCTCCCAGGGTAATGGGCAGGGTTTCCACACCGACAAAGAGATCCCCCTGCTCCTGAAAGATATCGAAGAGGGCCGATCGCATATACGTAATAGAAAATACAAAGATAAATGCTGCCAATGCAGCCAGCAGCTCTCCGTGTTGGGGAACCAACAACGGGAGGAGGGCGATCACCACTCCCCATGCCAGGGCCTCTGAGAGGGTCTTGGATCCAGGGAAGTCTTTAATGCGAGCGTATCTCCACAGGTGTCTGATGCGCGCCGGCACAAGGGGGATGCTGTACACAATCCCCATGAGGTTGAGGCCTGCCATGGCAAAAAAGACCCCCAGGCCCAGATACCAGGAGAGGGCAAGGGCCGTTATAACGGAGACGATTCCTGATACGATCAAAAAAGTCCGGTATGTCCTGTAAAAGGTAGCCACCTCCGGGTCGTTGTATGCGCTCGCGCCTTTGTCGAGAAACCGATTCAGAACGTGCATGGCGTAGATGTAGAAAAATGCCAGCGCGGGATAGATGAAATCGGCCGTTCTCCCGGAGAGGATGGCGGCCGCATGGGCAAGGGCAAAGGCCCCCGCTGCCACGACAATGTTGCTCAGCAGCAAGAAACGAACCGCCCTGACGAACCACCGTCCCAGGAAGGTCTCTGTACGGCTCTGTATACCTTCTATCTCCCTGACGACACTCTTGATCATCCAGTTGGGGGTCGAGGCACCTGCCGTGACACCCACCACCTCCATATCCCCCAGTTTCTCCTTGTCAATATCTTCTTCAGTCTCCACGTGGAAGGTCGGCATCCCTGCCTCTTGTGATATCTGGACGAGCCGTTGGGTATTCCCGCTGTTATAACCACCCACCACCACGAGGCCATCCACGTGCCCTGCAAAGGACCGTACTTCCCTCTGACGGTTATGGGTGGCCTCACAGATAGTGTTAAAGATAAGGGCATTGGAAAATCGACCCTGTATGGCCTGCACCACCTCTTTAAACTGTTGCGCCGACTGGGTAGTCTGGGCAACCACAAACACCTTTTTCATACGAGGCAGCTGCGCAACCTCCTCCGCACCCTTGATGGCGTAAGCCCTGCTATGGGCATAGCCCATCAGACCTTTGACCTCCGGGTGATCCCTGTCGCCCACGATAATGGCATGATATCCCTGCTTGGTGTAAGAGCTGATAATGACCTGCACCCGGGCCACACGGGGACAGGTGGCATCCCTGATCCGCAGACCGGAAGACTTGATGCGACGGCGCTCTGGCGGTGGGATGCCGTGCGCCCGAATGACGATGGTTCCTTCAGCAAGACCATCGGTATTATCTATTGCCGTGACACCTTTGGTGTCGAGCAGCCCCAATACCTGCCTGTTATGGATGAGGGGGCCGTATGTATAAAGAGGTTGGGTCCCCTTATTGATCTCCGCCAGCACTATCTCCATGGCGCGGCGGACACCCATGCAGAAACCCGCTGTCCGTGCCAGCTTAACCCTCAAAACATCCCCTCCTCTGTGAGGCGCTCAAAGTTGACAAATATTGTAGGGGAGATCACTGTGAATTACAACTCTCTTGGAGGAAAAAGGGGACAGGCTACTTTTTAAGGGATAGTTAAGAGTCAAGGGACATAGAATGAAAAAGTAGCCTGTTCCCTTTTCTGTTTCGAATGGTGTTTTTATTGACAAAATATATAGAATATGCTGTCATGTTTTTGTTTGCGTTCCAACCGCAACCTCGAAAGATTAAGAAGGGATCTATTCTAACCCTAGGGTCAACTGATGGAAGAATCATCAAAGGCCATATTACGCCCCTATCAGGAGAGAATGGAGAGGGAATTACGCACATTCGCTTCCCTTCCAAAGCTAGCTGCCTTGCGAGATCCGATCTCCTATTGTTTTACCCTACCGGGGAAACGCATTCGATCGCTCATCACCCTCATCACGGCGGAACACTTTTGCTCTGATTACGAAGATGCCGTCCCCGCTGCCGTGGCCATCGAGGTCTTGCACAATTTTACCCTCGTCCATGATGATATTATGGACGAGGATCATTTCAGAAGGGGATCGGAAACAGTGCATACCAAATGGGATATAGGCACCGCCATTTTATCAGGTGATGCCATGGTCGCCCTGGCCTATCAGAAACTGCTCACTGCTCAATCACCGTACCTCATGACCATGCTCGAAGCCTTTACCGATGCCATGTTTGTGGTGTGTGAAGGCCAGGCACGGGATAAAGAATTTGAGACAAGAGACGACGTTGCCCTGGATGATTATCTTCATATGATCTCCCAAAAGACGGCGCGTCTTTTTGCCTTGGCCTTTGTATTGGGCTATCTCTCCTCCTCATCCACTACTGATGTAGTAGGGGAGTTAACGGAAATGGGAGAACATGTTGGCCTGGCCTTTCAGGTCCGGGATGATCTCTTGGATTTTGTTGGGGATAAAAAGACCCTTGGCAAAGATGTCGGGGGCGACTGGCGAAGGAGAAAAAAGACCTACATCACCATCGGGTACCTTCACAAGGCCAAGACAAACCCTCAGCTCCCGCACGACCTCTTTGCGCTGCCGAAATTTCCAGCGGCCAGAGACGCCGTCGCACAGGCAGGGATCGTGGATGAGGCGCAAGAATTTATCAAAGCAAGGCTCGATAAGGCTGAGGCTATCGCCGCCACCATCAACTTCTCACACCCTGTTTTGCATCACCTCTTGCAGTTCCTGGCCGAGAGGAGCTTTTAATATAGAGCCTTCCCCTCTAGGAAATATCCAGGCATAACATAAAAAGGGGGCGGGCCTTCGTGTTGCACGTTTAAAAACCAACCCCCCTGCACATGAAGACATTTACCTCGCAAGAAATACGTATGGTGTCCCTGGATTGTGCTCTTACAGCACCTGGTGGGGGCTCCGCAACAAGAACGAGGGGAACCGCTTCATCCTCTCTGTTCGATCCGCAGCATCACGAGATGCGAGGTTTGCAGTCTTTCCGGGTTCCGAAGGTGCTCAATCCGCACGTCTTGACCATCTACCGTCGCCGCGGTGCATCCCTGCCAGAATTCCTCGGAGAGGCGCATGACGAAGTTCTCAAAATCCTCCCGCCTTACAGAGATGCCTCTCCGGAGGAGTTCCTGACCTATTTCGCTTATCAGCACATTGAAAAGCTTCAACGTAATCATCCCTCTCTGTAATGAAGAGGATTCCCCTGCAGCCAGATATGTAATCTGACTCCGTAATGATGCCAACGGACCTCCCCGCCGCAAGCTCGCCCCGACTAACCCTGGCATGGCTGCGGAGAGAGCCAGGGTTGAGCCTTCAGTGATGATGACGGTGTCGATATCATCAACCGGATTGCCATTCAGGATTATGGTCTTGATCCGGTCTTCTATATATTCAGGGCTCAACTGTAAGGATTCGTTGAGCACCGTCCTGATGCTGGAACCGACCAGGGCGTCGACCATAACCCCATGCTGCAACAGCGGAAAGAGGCCGTGCATAACACCAGGCGTTAGGGTCAGAACAACAGTGGTACTATCCTTTACCATAGCGTTCCTGTGGAGAGAACGAAAAATCGGGGAGAGACCCCCGTTGGGGCCTCTCCCCATGGATAACATCCGTCGTGTGCATTACTGCTTTCCACTACCAGTTAAAGAGGGAATCCAACTCTTTATCCGTTACCTGGAACGTGATGTTGTGAGGCGGCAGGGGTTCTTTCTTGAAGAAATCCGGCAGCCGGTCGTGCTGGGCGGTAAACCCTGCCCTGACATTAAAGTCCCGTTCGGTCTTGAGGATGGATTTCCCGAGCTCGGCCACATCGTCGGCCGTCATATTCAGACCGTGAAAGGCATTGAGCATATCAATCAGGGCCTGGAAGGTCTCGGGCTGATCCAAAACGGCAAAGGCGATGAAGATACACATGCCGGCTGAATCAATAGCGGCAGTGGCGATCTGGAGGTTTCGGGAGAGGTCTACCTGACCTTTCGGTTTCAGGGGATCGACGTAGCCCCCCACCTTGAGAATATTCGTGGCGATGGCGTAGCCCGCCGTATGGTCAGCCCCCATGGTGCTGGTCGCGTAGGTCACCCCGATGCCCTGGACCGCCCGTGGATCGTACGCAGGCATGGACTGCCCTTTGACCACCGGTACCCGCTCCACGCCGAAGACCTTACCGGTGACTGCGGCGCCGCTGCCCAGAATACGACCGAGGGGGGTACCCTTGCCCACCTCTTTGACCAGGTTGATGGCCGCTTCGGCATCGCCGAATTCGGCCACGCCTGCCTCCATGGCCACGGCGATGGTGGCTCCCATCTCGATGGTATCGACACCATAGTCGTCATCCAGACGATCGAGCATCGCAATGGCATCGAGGTCATCGATGCCGCAGTTGCCGCCGTGGGCCCACACGGTCTCATACTCCGGTTGCTTGGTCAGGTAATGGCCGTCCTTATCCATGTAAACACCTGAGCACCGTATGACACAGCCGCGGTGACAGCCGTGTGTGGCAAGCCCCCCGCGCGCGGTCTCCGTTGCCGCCTCGGTCTCCCCGCTGATCTTTTCGCACGTATCAAAGCGACCCCACATAAAGTTTTTGGTCGGATAGGCACCGGCTTCGTTGACCACGTTGGTCAGCACGTTGGTCCCGTAGGCGGGAAGCCCTTCACCGGTGACGGGATGCTTTTTGAGCCCTTGAACGAATTGCTGGTTGGCCTGTCGGAACTTCTCGGGGTCCTTCGGCTTTCTCATTTCCATCCCCGTGTCATCGAGCACAATGACCTTTACGCCCTTGGAACCCATGACCGCACCGCTCCCGCCACGCGCGGCATGCCGGGTCGGTCGCAGCTCCATATCCGTAAAGGCCACCGAAGCGGTAGACAACTTCATCTCACCTGCAGGCCCGATGGAAATACAGGCTATCGAGTCTCCGTACTCAGCCTTCATTTTATCGACGAGGTCGTAGTTACCCAACATCTTGAGCTCGTTGGCAGGCACGATCTGTACCCCCTCTTTGTTGATGATGATCTTGTAGAGGGTGTCATTCTTGGGTTTGCCTTCCAGTATGACGGCTGCATAGCCTAACCGCGCTAGAACCTGCGAGGGCTGCCCCCCTGCATTGGACTCCTTAATGGTACCGGTGAGCGGGCTCTTGCATCCCACCGAGATCCGACCGGACATGGCAGCTATGGTACCGCTCAGCAACCCGGGAGCGATAACAAGTTTATTGTCTTCTCCCAATGGATGACATGTCGGCGGTACCTCCGTGGCGATGATGGTTGAGGTCAGACCTCTGCCCCCTAATCCTTTGTATTTCCCTGGTGGCCCTTCTGTTACCTGCGGTCCACCATCCGCTCCCACATTGATCCTCAACATCTTCATGGCCGTATCCCCCTTTCTCGGATAAAATAACAATGAATGGTTTTTCGCTTACGACACACCTCCTCTCATCCCTCCCGGGATCATCTCTGTGCAGCGACCCCAACGCCCTGTACAGAGATCTCCCGAACATGACATAAGGTCACTGGATACAGCAGCGCATATGATGCCCCCCTGTGCGGCACCTATCCGCCGGCAATAGGCGGAAAAACCCCCATTCTATCTCCATCCTGTAAGACGGTATCACCCTGGGCATGAATCCCATTGATAAACATGAGCTTGGGGACATGGGGAGGAATATTCAACCGGTCAAGCACTTCCTGGACAGTGGTCCCCTCATCCACCTCCATACGAGTAGAAGTACCCCCGTTGCTTGTGTCCGGTAGATACTGCCTCAGAGAAGCAAAAAGATGCAGATCAATCCGCATTAAACTGTACCTCATGTCAGGCGGAATGATTAGGAGATCATTGATTCCTCAAAAGTCATTATATCGCAAAACGCCGCTTTTGAGGATACCATCTCCTTGTAGCCCTTGTAGAGGTATTATCCGACCCACCACCTTCTATCCTAGCTCAAAATATATTTCTGTCAAGTATATGTACTCGTTCACTGCATAGGAGACAGAGGGGAGGGGTAATGAACATCAACAAGGCCATTGGCTTTAAGAAATCGCAGCGGCGTCATATATCCCCGCGCTTGATGAGGAAATACAGATGGTTTCGCCGGATTTTTCATGAATGTTTGACACAGAGGAACTATTAATGGAAAGCGCTTCCCGCCATGATTTTTATATACAATAAAAGGGACACCTCTTAAAGGGTCCCTTTAATGGATAACCCCTTCTACGATCGCTATTACATTACGTAAGGATGCCCCTTTCGTGTCCCTTGAGGAAATTTGTATCCCCGAGGGATGAGGAATAAGTCACCGCACAATCGCCCCCTGATACGTGCCCACCGACACCCCTACCCTGCGGACTAATCTCCTACTGACAATCTATACGCTAATGTTCTATCTTCTCTCTTCCAGGGCAGTAATGCGCTTTTTCAGCTCCTCGTTCTCCTTCTTGAGCTGGATGAGGTAGAGGGACAGCTCTTCTATCTTCTGCATCTGTTTGGTCAACATACCAGCGACCTCCAGGCCCTCCTCCTCGACCTCCTGGGCAGTGGGGATATCGGGGAGGTGTTTTTCTTTGCTGATATACGTCTCCAGCTCATCGAGCGGCAGGAGGCGATAGTTTTCTGCAAAGACGTAGTCGGACCAGCCGGTCTGGGTCACCTTGACCTCCTTGGCAGTGATCGTCCCGTTCACCGCGAACTTGGACTGGGGGGCGGTGGTGCCGACGCCCACGTTGGCGTCATTGTTCACATAGACCACGTCCGTCTGGGTGCCGTCCGGGGTGTCAAGGGCATAACTGGCACCCAATCCTGCTGAGACATCCTTGCAGTTCTGGCCGTTCTCATCACAGATCTCTTTTATTTTTGCTGTGTTGGCATTAAGCGGTATATTCGGCCCACCAATGGTGACGCTGGTTATAGTATAAAAATTATAATTTAGATCCACATACGTATCAGGAGTATACAGATTACTCCCCGAAATGGACCAAGGGACTTGCCCCTGTGCTGCTGCTGTCCCCGTAAAAAGCAAAACCCCGATCATGATTGTCACCATAAGAATGCCCATAAATTTAAACTTTTTCATTGTTATCTTCCTCCTTGCATCTAATAATTTTTTTAACGCTACCTTCATGGTGCCTCTGAGATTTGCATACTTTTCAATAGAACCCTCTGTCGCAAAGCGACAGATCCCGCTTCCTATAAAATCTAAATCAAAAAAGTGGGGTAGACCCCTCAACCCCTAGAATCCCCTCCTTCTAAAGTCCCCCCTTTCCAGGCGTCAGGATGGCTTCGAATTCACAACCCTCCCGGGCCTCAAAAGCCTGCATTGAGTATAATCTCCTGACCGACAAAACAACTAATCATCTACCCTCTTATTATCAAAAAAATACATATATGATTGTACTGGCCGTGGCTGTTCCTCCAGGGCCGGTCACGGTAATGGTGTAGGTGGTGGTGGTAAAGGGATATACAGGTGTCGATCCATTGACCGGAACCGCACCAACCCCCTGATCGATGGTGGCAGAATCAGCATTGGTGGACGTCCACGACAAGGTGGTAGAGGAAGTATACGGGTAAATGATCATGGTAGGATTGGCAGATATCGACACGGTGGGGGGTGGAGGCGTGGTGACAGTAACCGTGACACTATCGGTCGCTGTACCGCCTGCACCCGTGGCCGTGATGGTATAGGTCGTGGTCGCCGCCGGCGATACCGTGGTTGAGCTGTTGGGATCGACCGCCCCGACACCCTGGTCGATGGTGACGCTGATATCGGCGTTCGTAGAGGTCCAACTGAGCGTGGAGGTCTCGCCATACTCAATGCCCTCAGGATCAGCGCTGATGCTTGCTGTGGGAGCAGGTGGTGGCGCAACAGTAACCGTGACACTATCGATCGCCGTGCCTCCGGAACCGGTAACTGTGATGGTGTAGGTCGTGGTCTCGGTCGGCGATACCGTAGTTGAGCCGCTGGGATCGACCGCGCCGACACCCTGGTCGATGCTGACGCTGATATCGGCATTCGTGGAGGTCCAACTGAGCGTGGAGGTCGCGCCGTAATCGATGCTCGCAGGATCAGCGCTGATGCTCACTGTGGGAGCCGGAGGTGGTGCAACGGTGCCACTGAATTCACAACCCTCTCGGGCCTCAAAGCCTGGGGCGAGCGTGATCTCCTGACCGGCGTGGAAGGTGACCGTGGCGTTGGCCTCGATGATGTAATTGGGTCCCGCGGTAATGGTACACTCTGTTGTATGTTCAACCGTGCTCCCAGCCGCGATAGTCTCATCGTGCAGGTAAATGTCACATTCATAGACCGTGATGGTCACACTATCGGTCGCCGTGCCCCCTGCTCCGGTCGCCGTGATGGTATAGGTCGTGGTCTCAGTGGGAGATACGGTGGTCGAACCGCTGGGATCAACCGTGCCGATGCCTTGATCGATGGTACACGAAACGGCATTGGTCGTGCTCCAGGTGAGGGTGGAAGTCTCCCCATCCTGAATGCTCGCAGGATTGGCAGAGATCGATACCGTAGGAGCAGGCGGGGCAGAGGTGACCGTAACGGTGACACTGTCGGTGGCAGTGCCCCCTGCGCCTGTGGCGGTGATGGTATAGGTCGTGGTCTCGGTGGGCGATACATCGATTGATCCATTCAGCCCAACTGTGCCCACACCGGGCTGGATATCGCAAGTGTCTGCGCCAGTTGAGCTCCAGGTCAAAGTGGAGGATTGACCTGCTTGAATGGTATCAGGATCGGCAGAGATCACTACTGTGGGTGGAGGCAGAGGCGTAACCGTGATGGTCACACTATCGGTGGCAGTGCCCCCTGCGCCGGTCGCCGTGATGGTATAGGTCGTGGTCTCAGTAGGTGAAACACTGATGGACCCATTAGGACCGACCGCCCCCACATCTGGCTGGATATCGCAGGAGTCTGCACCAGTCGAGCTCCACGTCAGAGTGGAGGATTCTCCAGACTGAATGTTTGTAGGATCAGCGCTGATGCTCACTGTGGGAGCTGGCAATGATACAACAGTAACTGTGGCACTAGCGGTGGCCGTACCCCCTGCCCCGATCACCGTGATGGTATAGGTTGTGGTCTCGGTCGGAGAGACGGTGATCGAGTCGCAGGTATTAACCGCGCCGATACCCTGATCGATGCTACACGACGTTGCGTCTGTCGAGCACCATGTCAAAGTGGAGGATTGGCCGACATAAATGGTCTCAGGATCGGCAGTGATCTGCACTGTGGGAGCCGGAGGCGTCCCAACGGTGATGGTCACACTGTCAGTGGCCGTACCCCCTGCACCGGTCGCCGTAATGGTGTAGGTCGTGGTCTCGGTGGGCGATACGGTGGTCGAGCCGCTGGGATCAACCGTGCCAATGCCCTGGTCGATGGTGACGGTATCGGCGTTCGTAGAGGTCCAGCTGAGCGTGGAGGTCGCACCGTAATCGATGCTGGTAGGATCAGCGCTGATGCTTACTGTGGGAGGAGGTGGCCCTGCACCGGTGCAAATGGCGGTGAATTCACAACCATTCCGGGCCTCAAAGCCCGGGGCGAGTGTGATCTCCTGACCGGCCTGGAAGGTGACCGTGGCGTTGGCCTCGATGATGTAATTGGGTCCTGCGGTAATGGAACACTCTGTCGTCCGTACAACCGTGCTCCCGGCCGTGATAGTCCTATCGTGCAGGTTAATGTCACATCCAACGACCGTGACTGTTATACTATCAGTGGCCGTACCCCCTCCTATCCCCGTAGCAGTGATGGTGTATTCCGTGGTCTCATTAGGTGAGACACTGATGGACCCATTAGGATCGACCGCACCCACACCGGGCGCGATTGCGCACGCAGTTGTGTAGGTAGAACTCCACGTCAGGGTAGAGGATTCACCGTTTGGAATGCTCTCAGGATCGGCGCTGATGCTTACTGTGGGTGCGGGAGGCGGCGCAACCGTGATGGTCACGCTGTCCGTGGCCGTACCACTTACCCCTGTGGCGGTAATGGTGTAGATCGTGGTCTCGGTCAGTGATACGGTAGTAGAACCATTCGGATCAACCGTGCCGATGCCCTGATCAATAGTACACGATTCCGCATCAGTCGAGCTCCACGTCAACGTGGAGGTTCCCCCATACGGGATGCTCGCGGGATTGGCCGAGATCGTTACGGTGGGAGGGGGCGGAGGTATAACAGTGACTGTTACGCTTGCGGTGGCTGTACCACTTACCCCTGTGGCGGTAATGGTGTAGGTCTTGGTCTCGGTGGGCGATACATCAATAGACCCCCCTTCAGGTGGCGTCACATTCCCGATACCCTGGTCGATGCTGACGGTATCGGCGTCCGTAGAGGTCCAACTGAGCGTGGAGGTCTCACCGTAGTCAATGGTCTCAGGATTGGCAGAGATCGTTACCGTAGGGGGTGGAGGAAGCGGCTCAATAGTTACCGTGACACTGTCGGTGGCTGTACCACCAAGCCCTGTGGCGGTAATGGTGAAGGTCGTGGTCTCGGTGAGGGCAATTGTTGCCGATCCGTTTTGAGGAAGTGGATTCCCCGCCACATCGGGCTCGATCTCGCACAAAATTGCGTAGGTTGAGCTCCATGTCAGGGTGGTTGAATTGCCCTCATAAATGGTCGCGGGATCGGCAGCAATCTGCACCGTAGGGGGTTGAGGAGCAGGAATAACGACGTCTTGTATATTGCCGTCCTCATCGTACGTGTACTCGACGATATTGCCGGCCACGGCAAAAGAGCAGCACAGCAGGACCAGCACCGGCACCATCAACAAGGCTCGTATCTTAGGTCTCATCTCCCAACTCCCCTTTGATATTTTTGCAATATAAAATCAAGAGCAAAGATCTGACTTTTTTCTCGTGTCCCATGTCAAGACCTGACCCCGTTGCTTTTCATGACCCCGTTGCTTTTCATAAAACATACTCAAGTTTTCTGCCTTTATCTATCAAATCAAGTAGCCAATATATGTTTCTGTTCCTTTCTTCCTTAGTTAAACACTTCAAGAGGCACTTCTTGTTCTCCAAACAAACTCCATCAAGAAAGTCGCAACTGGGATCTGTTGTTAACAGGTTTTTTAGCCCTTTTCTTATCTTCTTTCCTTGTTTTACGATCGCATAAGAGAGCGTTTCGTAATGTGCTTCGCCTATGTAAACCTCAAGCATCTGAAGCAATAAATTTCTAGCATTAGCACTATCTATTTCTCCCAATAATATAATTAGGCCTGAAGGTATTGCACTCTGCTTATCTTCCACGAGCTCTTTCTCCAAAGAACGTGCTATAACTTTGCGAAAGGAGTCATAAGCAAAATCTGTAACAGCTTCTTCTTGCGGCTGATTATTGGCCACAGTAGCAAGGAACATCTGAAAAATTAAAAACAATACTAAAAACACATACTTTTTTCTATTCATTTGCTCTCCTCCATCCTCATGGTACTACGATAACCGAAGTGTTTGGACGTCGATCTACGAATAAATTCCAGACCTGTATTTCAACCTGGCTAGGATGAGCTAGGCACCCCGTGGAACAATCTCGAATATCTGGGCACCAATGTGTTTGAATTCCCCCTCTTCCATACATCTGGCGATGATTTTTTGTTGGGGTCAAAGTCCTTTTAGTCGTAGTTTCTGGGCTATCTTTTGGGCGGCCTGTTTCGGTATAGGGTCCTGGAGGTGCTGGTCCGACATCTTTTATCCAAGGACATTTTTGAACACCAAAGAAATCACCACCAACACGAGGATACGAAGGATTATTCTGGCAGGCTCCTCCTAGTCCTGAAACCCAGCCTGTAGAACTGTATATTAGATGACTAGTGAAGGCTTTCATAGAGCCTGCCGACACATCATAAAAAGCTAAAGGTGATACATAACTACCCTCAAAATAATTTTTATTTGGCAAATCTAAGATCTCAATGAAATCGTGTCCCCAATCCGAATTTCCTCGCCAACTAAATCCCTCAGCCGAAGCCAGTATATTTCCAGATTCACTGCTCATATTAGACCTTGCGCCTAAATTTGTATCCACATTCCAAATGGATCCCAAGTCAGAAAGCCCACCCCAACCAGATCCCCAAGAATTTGATCCTCCACCCCAATCAGATCCTCCAGAATCTAATCCTCCACCTCCAAAGATGCTGTTAAAAATTCCACTAAAAAAGCCTCCTATTGCTCCAAAAAAGTTTCCCGTTGGATCAACATAGATGAGCGGGTTGTTGAGGCAGTAGGTATAGCGGTTCAGGTTCTGGGGGTTGTAAGGATCCTGTATAAAAGGATCGGGTGAAATGAAACGCCCTATGATGGGGTCGTAGAGACGGGCATTGTAGTTGTACAGGGCATATTCCGCATCATACTCCTGCCCGGTAAAGCGATACACCGTGCTCCACTGCCCCCCCTGAAAGGCATTAAGATAGAGCAGGCTCCCATAGGGGAGATACCCCAGCTCCTCCACCCTATTTCCCCCTGCATCCGTAACCACGGTGGTGGAGTTTAAATGGTCCGTATGGTAGTAGTAGGTCTCTGTCCCCTCGATGGAGACGATGCGCTTTGCCTCGGCAAAGACGTGCAGGGTCGGCACGCCGTTTCTCTCCTCATAGAGCCCACCCGCGTAGATGATTGTGCTGGAACCTGAGACCTTCTTAATCCTGACGTTCTCCCCGTCGTAGAAGAGGTTGGTCTCATTCCCTCTGAATACGATGCGGGTAGGCCTGTTGTCCTCGTTGTAATCGACATGCCGATCACCGATATCGGCGATGGCATGACCATAATCGATGCTGGTTGGCCGGCCCACTGCATCCTGGTCAACGACCTGCCAGCCTATGCCGCTACTGTTGTTATCCGTTTTGGCCAGCATATTGCCTGCCACGTCATAGGTATAGGTCAAATCATATTTACGGGAGAGGTCAGATGTGGAGGCCATTGCCTGAGTGAGGCGGTCTACCTCGTCATAGTCAAAGGTTTGGGTCACGGAATTGAGGGAGTCCGTAATGGACATGATATTCCCCACATTGTCATACCCATAGGAGAGACTTTGAATGATGGCGTCGGACCCATCGCGGGTTGTCATGGTCTCGATCCGATAGGTCTGTGTGTAATACGTATAAATCGATCGTGTACCGTTGCCGTAGTCTACTCTCCCCACCTGCCCCAGGGCATTATATCCTTCATACAAGGCATACGGGGTGCTGCTGCCGTTCTTGATGACCTCCTTGAGATCCCCGATGGGATAATAAGCATAGTCAACCTGGGTGCCGTCAGGATAGGTGACGGAGCTGAGCCTGCCTGCCAGGTCATATGACCGGCTGAAGTCATAGGCAGTGCTGTCGATACTCCTGGTCTCCGCGACCGGCTGGCCCATTTGGTCGTAGTTGTATTCGGTCGTTATCTGCGGCGTCTCAGAGGTCACGGCCACGGTGGTGAGCCCGCCTTTGTTATAATACCCGCTTCGTGGCTCATCGTAGGTATAGACCACCTGCCTGTTGGTAGTGAGGTATGCCTTCTGGAAAACGCGGTTGAGGCCATCGTACTGGAGTACGACCTCCTGGTCCCTGCCGTTCTTCTGCCAGACGAGATTATCCACCTCATCATAGTTGTACCCCCAGTTCCCCATGTAGGGGTCATTTATGGCGATCTTGCGACCTAAATCGTCATAGGTGATAGTGGTCTGGTTGCCGATGGGGTCCTGCACCTCGACGAGGTTGTCAAAAATATCGTACGTGTACTGGGCATAGCCGCCAATGGCCTGATCGACTTGCTTGACCCTGCCCAAGAGGTCCTGGGTGATAACCTTGCTGTGATTGTTTTCATCGATAACGGTCTCCTGCAGGCCGTTATACAGTATCCGCTGGTACGTGGTGTCTGGTTTGGTCTGTCTTATCAGGCGCGAGCGCAGGTCATACTCATACGTGGTATATTCGGCTGTCCCCCCTTCAAAAAAGGGCAGAGATTTGCGTTCCACACGCCCTGCACTGTCGTACTGGGTGGCGGTGGCGATGGTGGTGCCGTTTGCCTCGAGCTGTTCCTCGATCGTGCGGCCCAGGTTGTCGTAAAAGGTCGTGCCCTCAGGGGCATCGCTGGCCCGCACGATAACATAATGATTGCCAGGCTCGATGTGATAGATGGTCTCTTTCCACGATGGATCAGGATAATCGACATAGATCTCCCTGCCGAACTCATCATAGGTATAAGCGATGATCTGGTCGTTGACATCGATCTCGGTGAGGACCACGCCGAAGCGGGGATCAAAGGTCTTTTCGACCTCGTGGTTTAGACCGTTATAGTCATTAACGGTTCTGATGGGGAACATGCCATTGCCGTCGTATTCGATAAAGGTCTGGATGCTACGGGGATTAGTAATCAACGTCACATTGCCATAGGTATCGTACTCATAGACAGTAGTGTACTCCGCACCGTTGTGCACCCGCTTCTGGCGTTCCAAGAGACGCCGGGAATCATTGGTATATTGCATCCGGGTCTCGCGCAGTATGGCCGAACCTGGCCCTTCCCGCACCTGTACATTCTCCGGTTTGCCGATGATCCAGTTGGTTGTATCGTTGAGATACTGCATCTCAGCAAACCGGCTGTACCCATCAGTGGTGGTCTTTTGTTCGGTCAAGGGATTGCCGTACGCTTCATCATAGGTATAGGCAGTCGTGATGGTGCCCAGCGAAGCGCCGGCCGCATCGTACTTAGTGGCGATGCTCTGCTCGATATAGGGAAAGGCGCGGTCTTCGCCGTAGTCAAAGGCCTCCCAGGTGTTCTCAACGCGCCCCACAGCGGCCCCGGTGGAATCCCTGGTCTCGGACCAGGCGACACGCCCCTGAAATACGCGATCTTGATGATAATGGGTCTCGGTGACCATGCCGGTGACCTCATCCGTGGCCACCACGCATTCAAAGCCCCGAAACTCCCGCTCCGTAACGTCATAGAGACCGCCCTGATAGGTGTAGGTGGTGGCTGATTGATGGTTGAGATCATCATTGACATCGACGGTGATGCGGGAGACCGGATGGAGTACGAAGGGGAGGCGGGTGTCCGGGCACTCAGAGGAAGTGGTATACTCAAAGGTCGTGGTAGCCCCCTGACTGTTGGTGATGGAGGACAAGAGCATTGTCTTGTCCGGATCACTCTTCATAATGTGCATCTCAGTTGTACCTTGGCGCTGATAGAACGGCTCCGTCTTGCCATCCCCAGTCACATCAAAATACATCCAAATCCAAAACAGATAATAGTTGTACTGGCTATAATAATCATAATACGTGTCATACGGTTTAGTACCCCACAGGGTATCATCGCCGAACTCTGTCCCGGTCGAGAGCATAACCCGCAGATCATTCGTATTATTAGCCTGATAGAAAAAATCCGCCTTCCCATCGCCGTTCATATCATCTAATGTCCAGAGCGAACCACTGATACCGTCCCAGCCGTAACCGCCAATGCTGAAACTCCTCGAGCCCCACATGGTCTGAGGACCAAAGCCAGTGCCTGTGGAGAGCATAACCCATATCTCAGGGGTATAACCGCGCTGATAGACATAATCCACCTTCCCATCACCATTCATATCAGCTAACGTCCATATCACTTCCGACGCATCAGAAGGCCTCGTGCCCCATGAGATATCAGGTCCGAAGCCATCCCCTGTGGAGAGCATCACCCGCAGATCATCGGTGCCCGCACTCCGATAGAAAAGATCCGCCTTCCCATCGCCATTCATATCTACGAATGACCACACACTATTATAATGAGTGCCATAACTCTTCGTACCCCACAGCTCATCTGCGCCGAACTCTGTCCCGGTCGAGAGCTTAACCCACAGCTCATTGGTACCCGCACGCTGATAGACAAGATCCGCCTTGCCATCGCCATTCATATCAACGATTTCCCCTCTAATTTCATCCGCCTTGCTGCTATAAAGCTTTGTGCCCCATGAAATATCAGGCTCAAAGCTATCCCCTGTGGAGAGCATCACCCGCAGCTCTCTAGAGGAGCCTGCACGCTGATAGACTAAATCGAACATCCCGTCACCATTCACATCAGTAAGCCCCGCTGTTATATAATATAAAAACATGCCTATCTGCACTAAAGCAAATTCATATTCCCTCTCGCCCCATAAGGTATCGGTAGCAGGATCAAGGCCATCCTCTGTCGAGAGCATAGCCCACATCTTTCGGGTATCCTTGCGCTGATAGATATAATCCGCTTTCTTATCACCATTCAAATCAGGCATTGCCGCTACCATTTCGTGACGGATATAAGACGGTGTACCCCAGTAGGCGCTGCCTGCAAAGGCGGTCGCCTCTGCGGTGTATTGACACGCTATTGGCGGTAAGGACGTGCTGCCCGAAATTGCGCCGTTTGCATCGATGGTAGCGTCCGATCCAAACTGCTGCACACTGGCAAGGAGCGATCGCGCGGTGCCCTCACTCTCGGTGTAGGTAAGCTGGTAGGCCCGTACCAGGCTGCTATTGGCGACCACTTCAATGCTCTTGAGACGCTTTGCCGCCGTCACGCCGGCATTGGTGGTAAACATCGTCGGTTGATCAGGCCTGTCCTCAAGGTAAAACCGCACATAATTCGTGGGGGCAAGCCCAGTGGTGTGACCCGTGTAGTTGATTTGCTGAGGGTAGATCTCACCTTGATCCTTGGTATAGGTTACGGTCAGGTAGTTGCCGTTGACATCCTCCACCCGATCCAGACACCATTGAAAGATTCCATTGGCGTTATCCTGCCGGGAGTCTGCTGTGGTCCCATAAAAATACGTGGTCCCGTCCTTGGCAGTGACCTCCCATCCACCGGTGGAGGGATTCAGATAGTATCGGGCAAATTCCCCTTCGATCTTGGCACTATAGTAGTCGGCACCCCAGTCAGACCGCGCCGCCAGCTCCCTATGGGAACCATCCTTGACAACGACATAGTCATCGGTGCTGTAGTCAACCTCATACTTGGTAGAGCGCCGGATGGCACCGAGATCAAGATCCCAGCCGCGGCCGACCCAGCTATTATCCCGGTAGCTGTTGTATTGGATGGTGAGGTTGGGGGCGATCCCCCCTCTGCCAGGGGCAACGATGATCGGAATAGAGGTCGTAGCTGCGCCGGTGAAGACATAGGCATCAGACGAGGGGGCGGACATAGTGGCACCACTCTCTCCTCCGGCACCCGCCCCGAACGACACGGAAGAAGTCGCCATTGACGACATCGCCTCCCCACCCCCTCCTTCTGTGACTGCTTTTGGGGAGGTTTCAGAAGCGGTCGGCAGGGGAGCCTTCTGCCCCTGCTGGGGAGACGCCAAAAACCGGATTCCGGCAGCTGTCGACGGTGCAAAGGATATGACAATGAAAAAGAGAAAAATGACCGCACACGTCATTCTGAAAACGATCCCGATAGTTCTCATGGTCTTCGCCTGCATGATAATCTACCCCCTTGAAAACTATGAAGATGCTATGAAGTTTCCTGCAGCATGCCGCTGGGTATCATAGATTGGTTGATCTCCGCGCACCCTCACTCTTTGTCTCCCTCACCCTTCCCGCTAAAAAATACAAAAGCCTCCACAAGTCTCGCACTGTCGCTTTGCGACATCCCGCTTTCAATATTTTTCGTCAAAGCGGAGCGGGACCCTGAAGGCCCAACAAAAAACTTGGGTAAAGTACCATTTTAGCCACCAGCAGTATAGAATGGTGGCATGAAAAATAACACATGTCCGAAGTGTAATTATGACAAGCAGTGGAAGATACGAAGGGGAAAACTCAAGTGTGCTC